>Ga0208722_1000160_pt1 | contig 18119 bp, 10 predicted proteins | sample LakMenEpi21Sep11_FD_150722 | JGI IMG/M metagenome (GOLD analysis project Ga0208722, IMG submission 150722) | Freshwater microbial communities from Lake Mendota, WI - 21SEP2011 deep hole epilimnion (SPAdes) | ecosystem: Environmental > Aquatic > Freshwater > Lake > Epilimnion/Euphotic zone ... | reverse complement strand
CCCTTCCATACAGAACCACCGGATCACTATATCCTACTTTCGTACCTGCTCGACATGTCCGTCTTGCAGTCAAGCACCCTTATGCTATTGCGCTCTACGCACGGTTACCAAGCGTGCTGAGGGTACCTTTGAAAGCCTCCGTTACTTTTTTGGAGGCGACCACCCCAGTCAAACTACCCTCCATGCAATGTCTCCCCATTTAGGGATTAGAATCCAAATAGTAAAAGGGTGGTATTTCAACGTTGACTCCAGAACGCCTAGCGGCGCCCCTTCATAGTCTCCCACCTATCCTACACATCTAATATCCGAACTCAATGCAAAGATGTAGTGAAGGTGCACGGGGTCTTTTCGTCCCATGACGGGTAATCGGTATCTTCACCGATACTCCAATTTCACCGGGCTCGTGGTTGAGACAGCGTCCAGATCATTACACCATTCGTGCAGGTCGGAACTTACCCGACAAGGAATTTCGCTACCTTAGGACCGTTATAGTTACGGCCGCCGTTTACTGGGGCTTCAGTCGAGAGCTTTGCTTGCGCTAACCCCCTTCTTTAACCTTCCAGCACCGGGCAGGTGTCAGGCCCTATACTTCATCTTTCGATTTTGCAGAGCCCTGTGTTTTTGCTAAACAGTTGCCTGGACCTATTCTCTGCGTCCTGACGTCTATAGTCAGGATATGTTTCTCCCGAAGTTACACATACAATTTGCCGAATTCCTTAACCACGGCTCACCCGAGCGCCTTAGTATACTCTACTTGATCACCTGTGTCGGTTTACGGTACGGATCATAATGACGAACCTTAGAAGTTTTTCTCGAGAGTCGGCTACTACACATTATCACGCAGACCGAAGTCTTTGTGTACTATCGTACATCAGCTAGGTGGCGCATTTGACAACCACCCAATACCTACGTACTTCAACGAACTATTCCGTCAGCTCGCAGTGCGTTCGCTCCTCTGTCACTCCATCGAATCATTATCAAGTACTGGAATCTTAACCAGTTTCCCATCGGCTTCCCCTCGCGGGTTATCCTTAGGCTCCGACTTACCCACCGCTGATTAGCATAGCGATGGAACCCTTGATCTATTGGCGAACATGTTTCTCACATGTTTAATCGTTACTTATGCCTACATTTTCTTTTCTAACCGCTCCAGCATCACTCACATGACACCTTCACCGCTGTTAGAATGCTCTCCTACCGCGTACATTGCTGCACACCCAAAGCTTCGGTACTATATTTGATACCCGAGAATTTTCCGCGCATGACCACTCGACTAGTGAGCTGTTACGCACTCTTTAAATGAATTGCTGCTTCCAAGCAAACATCCTAGCTGTCTTAGCAGTCAAACCTCGTTTGTTTAACTTAATATAGATTTAGGGACCTTAGCTGTTGGTCTGGGTTGTTCCCCTCTTGGCCGGTGACCTTAGCACCCCCGGCCTCACTATGGCTACTATTAGCCAGCATTCAGAGTTCGTCAGGATTTGGTAGGCGGTGAAGCCCCCTAGTCCAATCGGTAGCTTTACCTCTGACTAATATTTACACCACGCTGCCCCTAAAGGCATTTCGGAGAGTACGAGCTATTTCCCAGTTTGATTGGCCTTTCACCCCTACCCACAAGTCATCCGGAAGCTTTTCAACGCTTATCAGTTCGGTCCTCCAGTGTGTGTTACCACACCTTCAACCTGCTCATGGGTAGATCACTTAGGTTTCGCGTCTACGCACACTAACTAGTCGCCCTATTCAGACTCGGTTTCCCTGCGACTTCTTACCTTCAGGTAATTAATCTCGCTAGCATGCAGTAACTCGTAGGCTCATTATGCAAAAGGCACGTTGTCAGGGCACGAAACCCCTCCAACCGCTTGTAAGCACACGGTTTCAGGATCTTTTCACTCCCTTATTTAGGGTTCTTTTCACCTTTCCCTCACGGTACTAGTTCACTATCGGTCTCTCAGTAGTATTTAGCCTTACGAGATGGTGCTCGTGGATTCAGACAGGGCGTCTCCGACCCCGCCTTACTCAGGATACTGCTAGGTATAATTATCATTTCTCATACGGGACTATCACCCTCTGTGGTTGGCCTTCCCATGCCATTCTAATATCATAACTAAGTCCATATTGCAGTCCTACAACCCCGGAGGAGCACGCTCCCCCGGTTTGGGCTAGTTCCCGTTCGCTCGCCACTACTTGGGAAATCACTGTTGTTTTCTCTTCCTGCGCTTACTTAGATGTTTCAGTTCAGCGCGTTCGCCTCCCGCCATTCGGCGGAATACCTATAAATAGGTGGGTTGTCCCATTCGGAAATCTACGGATTAATGAGTGTGTGCCTCTACCCGTAGCTTATCGCAGCTTACCACGTCCTTCATCGCCTCTGAGAGCCTAGGCATTCCCCGTGTGCTCTTATTTGCTTTTTCTCTTTAGTCATAACGCTTTTGCGACATTATGACCTTTTTCTTTTACAATGAGGCAAGCCTCATTGTCTGTATTACATAAACGTATTACAGAAAGACGCAACGCATTGCGTCTTTACTTTTTTCTTGCTATATCAATATGTCAATGAACACCTTTGTTTCCGCTTCTTTACATATCACTTTCGTGCTACGCTTTTTCTGAAACGGAGTGCAAAGATAAACTTATTTTTTTTATCTATGCAAGTATTTTACAAAATATTTTTTATACCTCCTGACACCCTTTAATTATCAAAGAGTTAGATGTGTAAAAAAATATTTTTCAGTTTAATGATACAATTTAAAAGAGACCGAGACTATTTTCAATAATGTCGTACCTTGCGAGCTAATTTAATTTAATTTTTATCATTGGAACCCACTACTTTTAAGCAACTCGGCATAGACGAAAACATACTGAAAGCCCTCGACGCAGAAGGATACACACACCCGACGCCAATACAAGAGGCGGCTATACCTGCTATGTTAGCCCGAAAAGATGTGCTGGGCTGCGCCCAGACAGGTACCGGAAAGACCGCTGCTTTTGCCATACCTATCATACAACTCCTCAGTCAAACGTCTGTCAATGAAAAGAGACGCAAAATAAGAAGCCTAATTTTAACGCCAACACGTGAATTAGCAATACAAATAGAAGAGAGTTTCAAGGCATATGGAAAATTTTCTCGACTCCATTCAACTGTTATATTCGGTGGAGTCGGACAAAAAGCTCAAACAGATGCATTGCAGAGAGGAGTCGACATTCTGATTGCTACTCCAGGAAGACTCCTAGACCTTATTGGTCAAGGATTCATACACTTGAATAGTATAGAATTATTCGTGCTAGATGAGGCGGATAGAATGCTCGATATGGGATTTGTGCATGATGTAAAAAGACTCATAAAACTACTACCAGAAAAAAGGCAATCCCTCTTCTTCTCTGCTACTATGCCTCCTGAAATAGTGAAGCTAGCCGATACCATACTCGTTCAACCTGTGAAGATAGAAGTGACTCCAGTCTCCTCTACAGCGGATACCATCAACCAGTTTCTCTATTTCGTAGATAAGAAAAATAAGAACTCGCTCCTACTTGATATATTGAAAGAACCGAAAATAAAAACCGTTTTAGTATTTACTAGAACAAAGCACGGTGCAGATAAGGTGGTAAAATATCTTCAAAGTCATAAAGTAACCGCAGAAGCTATCCACGGCAATAAAACCCAAAATAACAGACAAAAAGCCCTGACTAATTTTAAGAATCAGACAACTCGTGTATTAGTCGCCACCGATATTGCTGCACGTGGTATAGATATAGACGAGCTGGAGTATGTTATCAACTATGAGACTTCGAATATAGCGGAAACTTACGTACATCGAATAGGTAGAACTGGTCGAGCTGGCGCCAACGGCACCGCCCTTTCCTTCTGTGATTTCGAGGAAAAGGCCTATTTAAAAGATATCGAAAAACTGATAGGTAAAAAAATACCTGTCATAGACGATCACCCTTATCCTATGGAGGTCTTTGTTATCGAACCTAAACCAAAACAAGCTCAGCGACCTCCCAGAAATGAAAGACCGCCAGCTAGAGACAAATCTGGATCCAATAAAAATAGACGAGATAGGCTGTTTTAGCTAAGACTATTTATCCTAAATGATACTTCACTAATTTCTAAGAAACAACGTCATTTGGATTTTCACTGAAAGCTTATGCTCTATCTGCTAATTATGATGAAGTTATTTTAAATTTAAGACATTACCATAGTCTTTGGGAGTTCTTGAAAAAGATATTAAATCGAAAAAGACTAAAAAATATCTATTGAAATCTATACGCCTCTCGCATTCATATTCCCCTTCTCTTCAATTCTTTTTCAAGTAGTAAAAGTTCACGACTCGTCTGGCCTTCGACAGAAGTGTTCTCCTGTGCTCGTCTGATAAGGTAAGGAATCACTTCTTTTACTGGACCAAAGGGCATGTATTTAGATGTATTCATACCCATAGCTGACAAATTATAGGTTATATTATCACTCATGCCGAGCAGCTGGGAACTATTGACGTGCTTGTGGTTTAGGGCTGTATTATTCTGAGTGAGTAGTTCATAATACAATTTGTTTGAAGCTTCATTATGCGAAGCACAGCATAGAGATATGTTGGCGATGTGCTCCACGGCATAGCGCACAGCATCATTGAACTCTTTATCCGAGGCTTCTTTAGTATCATTAATAGGTGATTTGGCGCCTAGTGCTTGGTAGTATTTAGTCTCTTTTTCTACATAAGCTCCTCTCACGATTTTTGCGCCTAAGACATAGCCTTTTTCTATAGCGCGTTGATGTGCTTTTTTGAAATCATCCAGCTTATCGTTTCTATATAGCTGATAGGTATTGAATATATAGGCATCTTCTTGATTATATTTCTCCATCATCTCATCTACTAAGGTATCGATACTGCTTTGGAACCAGCTCTCCTCTGCATCAATATAAAGGTGTACATCGCATGCTGCGGCCTCACTGCACAGTTTATCTATATAGGACTTAGCCTGTAAATATTCATGTCGCTCTGTAGCACTGAGCCCCTTATTTTGTTGTAGTTTTATCCATATATCGGTATGTGCATACCCCGTGAACTTTACACAAATGGCGCGTACGGAAGGATTCTCCTTAGCAAAATGGATAGCATTCAATGTTTTCTCATAGGTATCTTGATAACCCTTAGCATCTTCCAGTCCTTCTACGCTATAGTTTAGAAGAACTTCAATATTGTTTTGCTTTAACCTAGAAATGAGCGAAATGGATTCGTCAAGCGATTCTCCCCCACAGAAATGAGAAAACACCGTATTTTTTATTATGCCTTGTATCGGCAGATTTAACTTTAAACAAAGCGTAATCATAGAATTTCCTATATTCACTAGCCATGGTATACTCATCATTCTAAATAACCAGTAAGCTTTTTTTAATTCCTTGTCAGATAGAGAAGCATAGGCTACTTCGGTATTTTCAAAGGAGATTTTTGTGTCGTACATTTAATTATAAATTTAAAATTCTTGCTTTTGCATTAGATAGACTGTAAAAACGAGCAAACTTTATCTAAAACTTCTTTTACCTTTTCATTTGACTCAGCTTGACAATATACACGCAACACTGGTTCCGTTCCACTGGCTCGAATCATCAATACACGTTCCCCATCTAAGTGATATTTAAAACCATCTATCGTTTCCGTTATCTCTACGGGTATGTCTGCTAGAGTCTTGATATCAGTCGTTTCGCAATATTGCAGTATCGCTTGTTTTTTCTCTTCGGTCAATTTCAAATCACTTCTACCATAAGAAAACGCACCGACAACGTCATTGATATCGTCTATAAATTGTTCTAAGGTTTTCCCCGTTCTCGCTAAATAATCAATGACAATCAATGCATCCCAGATACCATCGCGCTCAGGAATATGTCCCGTCACCGATATGCCGCCGCTTTCTTCACCTCCTACGAGCACTCCACCTTGCTGAATGATTTCAGCTATATATTTAAAACCGATTTTGGTCACCTCAATAGGCAAGCCAAAGGCTTCACACATTTTTTTTATCTTAGGTGAAACTGAAAATGCAACCACTACTTTTCCAGTCATGCCTTTATCCTTATGCAGTATATAGATAAGCATGAGAATAATCATATGCGCATCGATATAATTTCCATGTCTATCCATGAGAGCTATTCTGTCCGCATCGCCATCATTGACAAAAGAAATATCGACGTCTCCTCTTGATTTCAAATAATCAGAAAAATCTTTCAAATTTGCTGGAATCGGCTCCGGTGCTATATGATTGAAGTTCGGATTCCACTCACAGTTAAAATGAACTGCCTTAGGCAATATATCGGGAACTATGCACTGACCAGCTCCAAACATGGCGTTATAGCCCAATGTAAGCTTAGAGTTGTTTATGGTAGCTAAATCAAACCCCTTTCTTACTCTATCCAAATATAGCGACCTAAAATCCTGATAGCTTAAAAATCCTTTTGACTTCATATAATCAAGCGAAACTTCTGAATAAGCATAAGTATCTGGGATCATATTTTCCACCTCCTGAACCTCGCAAGGTGGAGTAGGCCCTCCAAAGGTAGACTTCAATTTATACCCATTATAAGAAGGAGGATTGTGACTGGCAGTCACCATAACTCCGATATCCGCTTTATACTCATTGCAAGCCAATGATAACATAGGCGTGGTGCAAATATTGTCATAAAAAATAACCTTAACGCCTTTTGAGTACATCACTTGAATGATGGTCTCTGCGAATATTTTTCCACCGAATCGACAATCAAAACCCAATGCGATTGTAGGCTTTAGATTCGATTTTAATATAAAATCCGCAGTGGCTGCGGCCACGCGAGCCACATTATCTGTGGTATAATCCTTAGCTATGATAGCTCTCCAACCGTCTGTACCAAACTTTATCTTGTACATTATATTATTTAAAGTTTTCTAATTAATTAATTCTAACCAAATCCGGTGGTCAGAAAAAGTTTACAAATCTAAGGTTAAATGCCTATTTTTGAACGATTTTTTGACGAATGGATAGTAATATAACGATAGGGTTAAGGCGCAATATGATCGATGAGCTCATAGTCCAACTAACTAAAATGGGAATAAGCGATTATGAAAAAGTCATGCAAGTCATGAGCACTATTCCGCGTCATATATTCGCTCCGATAGGCTTTGAGCGCATAGCCTACGAAATAGCCCCTGTGCTTATAGACGAAGATCAAACTATGTCATCCCCCCTAACCGTAGCTATTCAGACTATAGTACTCCACCCTCAGCCGAGTGATAAGATATTAGAAATAGGAACAGGGTCTGGCTATCAGGCAAGTGTGCTGAGCCTATTATGCGATAAAGTATTTACCTTAGAGCGCCATAAAATTCTCCATGAAAAAGCACGAAGTTTTTTTAAAGATATCAAACTAAAAAATGTATACCCATTCTTAAAAGATGGCTTTGAAGGATTGGCAAATGAAGCACCCTTTGACAAAATCATCATAACCTGCGGTGCGGATTACGTGCCTGAGACCCTACTTTCTCAGTTAAAAATAGGTGGGGAAATGATAATTCCACTCAATGATTCTGAAACCAATTATATGAAACGAATATTAAAACTGTCTGATGATGAATATTATGAGGAGCGATTTGACGGATTCCAATTTGTGCCGATGCTGAAGGGGATAAACTAAGAATGAATAGCGAATAACTAATAATTTTCTAATTTAACCGTCTTTCATATAAAGTAAACACAATTTAAAACTTAACACTTGTAACTTAAAATTATATTCCGTGGCCCAAATAGCAAATAGAGAAAAAATAGAGCGAATACTAGAACGCATAGCCTATCAAGTGGCAGAAAACTGCTGTCATCGCAAGAAAATAATCTTCGTAGGTATTCAGGAAAGTGGGTTTGTGCTGGCGCAAGAAATAGTTCGCTATCTAGCACCTATATTGAAGATAGAAACCGATGTCATTTCATTAGAAATAGACAAAAAAAATCCTCAAACAAGTGAAATCAAACTTTCCAAAACACTTGAGACCAAGGATACCGCAATTATTTTAGTAGATGATGTCATCAATAGCGGCAAAACGCTTTTTTATGCACTCAAACCATTTTTTGATTTAAGGATAGATGCTCTGCATACCCTGATTTTAGTCGAAAGAAAGTATAAGCGATTTCCAATTATGGCTGACTATGTAGGCATATCGCTCAATACCACGCTGCTGGAAAAAATAGAAGTCATAGTGAAAAATAAAAAACTAGTGAGCATAGAGCTCGTGTAATCCAAAAAATTGATTGGTTTATTTCTTAATATATAAATAGTATAAAATCTCAAATGGTAGGCATGAATTGGTTTGAATCATGGTTTGATAGTCCATACTATCACCTTCTCTATCAGCATAGAGATGATAAGGAAGCTCAGTATTTTATAGATCACCTATACGCTAAATTCGAAATTCAGCCTTCGCATAAGATATTGGACCTAGCCTGTGGAGCAGGCAGACACGCTATCTACATGGCTAGTAAAGGAAATACGGTCACAGGCCTGGATCTAGCTAGCAACTCCATAGCTGAAGCTAAGGCAAAAGTCTTAGAGCTCCCTGAAAAACTAAACATAGAATTTCAAGTAGCCGATATGCGAGATTTTGATCTCAAGACTTCGTTTGATTTTGTCTTCAATTTATTTACCTCCTTTGGATACTTTGAAAATAAAAATGAGAATCTAGATGTCCTAGCAAGTATCAAAAAACATCAAGCGAAAGGGGGGATTCTAGTCATAGACTACCTAAATAGCAAGCAAGTGAGGGCTAAAGGTGAGGAATCCTATACCAAAGTCAACGATGCTGTACAATTTGAAATTCATAAATATTTTGAAGGAGATTTCGTCAAGAAAGAAATCAAAGTCATAGACCAAAATGGCGTTTTTCATTTTAGGGAACAAGTCCAGCTTTTTGAATCGAACGAGCTAGAATATATGCTTAGTGCTCAAGGCTATCAGATGAGCGAGCATTTTGGAGACTACGATTTAAGACCATACTCACAGACCTCCCCAAGGAGCATATGGGTAGGAACGCGATTATAGTGCTTACAAATTTTGTAGGATTTATGATTGCTTTGTCTATAATGTGTAAATTGCAATAGATACTAATTTATGTTAGACGACGTTAATGACCTAAAATATATCTATTCATGCACAGCGTCTTCCTCCAATACTACCGAGACACCTTTTTATACAATCTTGTATTTTCTATTTTCATTAGCATAGCGAGTAATTTTTTCATCTGCTTTCTAACCTTTGGCATCCATTTATTCTGCTAGATGAGCCATTTTCTCTCTTAGCCCCTTTGCATAAAGAAGTAGTTAAAAAACTGATTCTAGAAAAAAGTAAAACGAAAGGCATTCTAATTACAGATCACTATACCGATGATATAAATGAAATTGCTACAAAGAGAATACTGATAGAAAATGAAAAGTTAATTTCAGTAGATTAAAATCAATGCGAAGAGACTTGGGATTTCGCGAAGAAAGCAAAGAAGTCAATTCATTATCGCATAGCACAAGCAATACATCAAATACATTTTCTAATCTACACATCAATTTCAAATCAATCCCCGTTCGACGCAGTCTCTTACACGTTCGACAGAGTCTATTATGACTCGTTCTTAGTATATTAAAATCTCTGGTCACATTTATATAGTTTCGCTATTTTGATTCTCTCTATAGACTTGTATTTTATTTTATAAATTATAAATTTACAAACCAAGAGGAAGTCAAAGACTTCGCAGAACGCTGCTGCGCAGTATGCCAATAAAGGATATATTATAAAGTTACATCACATGATAATAATTAAAGTTGTCTAGTCTTGGATTATTGGTGAATAATATAAAGAATGCGGAAACCTCATACTTTGTAAAAGTCTATCGCGCAATACACCCTAATTCACTGACATTCTATTATCTAGAATATGTGTGTGGAAAAAAGATTCTATAGAGCATATCAAAAGTCTTATTTTTGCTACTTTATACAATGTAATAAGCGTTTATATGGAAAGTCTCAATCAATGGGTCGTCAATAGTGATAAATTTGCGGTAGTCGTTATCGTCTTATCCATTATTTTCATTGGCATTAGTGCCTCCTTATTACATATATCCAAACAACTAAAAAAATAATTTCCCCAAAACATGTCAGAAAAGAAAGAACTAAGTTTTTTTGAAGGTGTAGGCTACTATACCGACAAAGCTTCCAAATTTATCAATATGGAAGAAGGATTATTAGAACAAATAAAAGTATGCAACAATGTGCTTCGTTTGAAGTTTCCTGTAAAAGGAAATGATGGCAAGGTAAGAGTCTTTGAGGCTTATAGAGTGCAGCATAGCCATCATAGAATGCCAACGAAAGGTGGCATACGATATAGCGAGCACATAGACCAGGAAGAGGTCATGGCTTTAGCATCCCTTATGACATACAAATGTGCCCTGGTAGATGTGCCTTTCGGCGGTGCCAAAGGGGGAATTAAAATAGATTCTAAAAAAGAGTCAGTCGATATTCTGGAGAAAGTGACCAGAAGATATGCTTCTGAACTCATCAAGAAAAATTTTATAGGTCCGGGTCTCGACGTCCCTGCTCCAGATTATGGATCGGGAGAGAGAGAGATGGCATGGATCGTCGATACGTATATGGCATTTAATAATGGTGAACTAGATGGTCTAGGTTGTGTCACCGGTAAGCCTGTGAGCCTGGGTGGTGTAGCTGGCAGAACAGCTGCTACAGGTCGTGGAGTATCCTATGCATTGAAAGAAGTATTTAGCTTCGAGGATGATATGAAAGCACTAGGTCTGACTGCTGGACTAGAAGGAAAAACTGTGGTAGTGCAAGGTCTCGGAAACGTGGGTTATTACTCCGCTTTATTCATGCAGCAGTATGGCTGCAAAGTAGTTTCTATTGCAGAATACGAAGGTGCTATTTTCAATGAAAATGGATTGGATATAGAGTCTGTATTTCAGCATAGAAAGGCAACAGGGTCTATTTTAAATTTCGCAGGAGCTACCAACTTAGCTAAAAGCTCGGATGCGTTGGAATTACCTTGCGATATTTTGATACCAGCTGCCCTAGAAAACCAGATCACGATGGCTAATGTAGAAAATATCAAAGCCAAAGTCATTGGAGAAGCAGCCAATGGACCTGTATCCGCTGAAGCTTCTGAGATACTATTTAAAAAAGGAGTATTAATCATCCCAGACATGTATATCAATGCGGGTGGAGTGACCGTTTCTTATTTCGAATGGTTAAAAAACCTATCACACGTAAGATTCGGAAGAATGCAGAAAAAACACGAAGAAGACCATAATCTCGAATTAGCCGATCTTCTAGAAAAGATGACCGGTAAAAAAATGGATGACTTGGAGCGCAAGCTATTTGCCAAAGGTCCAGAAGAGGTAGATTTAGTCAACTCTGGGTTAGCAGATACAATGGCTAAGGCCTATGTCACTATCCGCCAGCAGTGGAAAGAAGGTAATGGTCAATATGATATGCGAACAGCTGCCTTTATCGTAGCACTCAATAAAGTCGCTAGCGACTATGAGCAGATGGGTATATGGCCTTAATTAGTTTTGAGTTTTAAATTTTAAATATTAAGTATTTCACTTTGTATTTAAGTTTCATACTTAATACCTAATTGCTAATCTCAATATCAAAAAAAATGCAAAAAGCTATGTCTTTAAGTCAAGAATTGATAGCGCTCGAAGACCGCTATGGTGCGCATAACTATCACCCTATACCTGTGGTACTAGAGCATGGACAGGGCGTGTATGTGTGGGATGTTGATGGAAAAAGATACTTCGACTTTCTTTCTGCATACTCTGCCGTAAATCAAGGACACAGTCATCCTAAAATTATTAAAGCCCTCACAGAGCAGGCACAGAAAATAACCCTAACCTCACGTGCTTTTTATAACAGTGAATTGGGAAAATTTGAAAAATTCGTGACCAAGCTATTCGGATATGATAAGCTTCTGCCGATGAATTCGGGAGCCGAAGCAGTGGAGACAGCCTTGAAGTTATGCAGAAAATGGGGGTACCTAAAAAAGGGAATTCCTCAGAATGAAGCCGTTATTTTATTCGCTACAGGGAATTTTCATGGCCGCACAATCGCTATCATATCTGGCAGTACAGAAGAAAGTAGCAAAAATGAGTTCGGACCTTACCTACCCAATCTAAAGCTGGTAGAGTATGGGAATCTAGCCGCTTTGCAGACAGTATTATCGCAAAATAAAAATATAGCTGGATTCTTAATAGAACCGATTCAAGGAGAGGCTGGTATTATCATACCAGACGATCATTATTTGAAATCTTGTTTTCAATTATGCAAAGAAAACAATGTACTTTTTATAGCTGACGAAATCCAGACTGGAATAGCCCGCACAGGGAAAATGCTCGCTTGTGATCATTTAGGGATTCACCCAGATATGCTCATTCTAGGGAAAGCCCTCTCTGGTGGCGTACTGCCTGTATCAGCGGTCCTAGCTAATGATGACATCATGCTATGCATAAAGCCAGGGGAGCATGGCTCTACCTATGGCGGCAATCCACTGGCATGCGCAGTAGCCACGGCTGCTCTGCAAGTGATACTGGACGAAAAACTGGCAGAAAACGCCGCTCTAATGGGTGAGTTATTTAGAAAAGAGCTAAGTAAGGTTCAATCGAAATGGATCAAAGCCATACGAGGGAGAGGACTGCTCAATGCGCTAGAAATAAACGATACCCAAGATAGTAAAACTGCATGGAATATCTGCCTGAAAATGGCCGAAAATGGCTTACTAGCTAAGCCTACGCATGGCAATATCATTCGATTTGCGCCACCGTTAGTGATCAATGAAGCCCAGATAAAAGAAGCTGTAGCCATCATAGAAACATCTCTAAAAAGTATAGTATAAAACATCTAGCTCTTGTATTTATAGGCAGTGGATTAGGCGGAACGCTCCGGTATGCGCTCAGCCTAGTGATGAATAAATACAATTTCACCCTACCTATTCATACGCTCTCTGCGAATGTTATAGCCTGTCTAGTCTTAGGTATCACCATGGGCTATCTTCTGCAGCATTCTGAAAATAATCAGCTAAAATATCTTGTAGCAATTGGTATATGCGGTGGACTGAGCACCTATAGCAGCTTTAGCTATGAAGTATTTCGACAGATGGAGTCGGGAGCATGGCTACAGCTCATTATCTATAGTCTTAGCACCTTTATCATCTGTCTGCTTTGCATCCGCATGGGATTATGGATAGCTAGGTATGCTTAACGGAAGTCTATAACAAGCAAAAAAAAAACTAGACCCTCAAGTCTAGTTTTTCTATCAAATTTTATTTATAATTTCGCTGTGCTATCTTGATATTTTCATAGACGAGATCTTCTTTATGTAGTGCAGGTTCTGCATCTACACCAGTATACTGCCATGCACCTACAAATTTATAATTCTCATCATCGCGGAGGGTTTCGCCTTCAGTATCTTGATACTCTTCACGGAAATGTCCACCACAGCTTTCATTTCTCATAAGGGCATCTCTGCACATTAGTTCGCCTAGCTCTATAAAGTCAGCTACTCTGTTGGCTTTCTCTAGTTCTGGATTGAGCTCATTGATTTTACCTGGTACTTTTACATTAGCCCAGAAATCTTTACGCAGGGCCTGCACATCTAGGATAGCTTGTTTCAATCCTGCCTCATTTCTAGCCATACCACAGTTATTCCATATGATCTTACCTAGTTTTTTATGGTAATAGTCTACCGAATGAGTTCCTTTATTATTTACAAACTGATTTAATCTATCTAGCACGTTTTTTTCTGCCTCGATAAATTCTGGCATATCCTCCGATATATGTCCAGTTCTAATCTCATCAGACAAATACTCTCCTATGGTGTATGGTATCACAAAATATCCATCGGCTAAGCCCTGCATCAATGCAGAAGCACCTAGTCTATTCGCTCCATGGTCACTGAAATTGGCTTCTCCTAGGGCATAACATCCGGGGATAGAAGTCATCAAATGGTAATCTACCCAAAGACCTCCCATAGTGTAGTGAACTGCTGGGTATATCATCATCGGTGTTTCATACGGATTTTCATCTACGATTTTTTCGTACATCTGGAAGAGATTGCCATATTTTTCCTTTACGACCGCTTTACCTAGAGTCGATATTTCGTCCTCAGAAGGGTTTTCCATATTCTTCAGTTTGGCTTGAGTCTTTCCATAGCGAACGAAAGCCGCCGAATAATCTAAATAAACCGCTTCACCTGTTTTATTGACACCAAAGCCAGCATCACAGCGCTCTTTGGCAGCACGAGAGGCTATATCTCTCGGCACTAAGTTTCCAAAAGCGGGATATCGTCTCTCTAGAAAATAATCTCTATCTTCTTCTTTGAGTTGTGTCGGTTTCAATTTGCCCTCCCGAATAGCCTTGGCATCTTCTAGCTTAGCTGGTACCCATATACGGCCATCATTTCTTAAAGATTCTGACATGAGTGTTAATTTGGACTGGTGATCACCGCTCACTGGAATACAAGTAGGGTGAATCTGAGTAAAACAAGCGTTAGCAAAATGAGCACCTTTTTTATAAGCTTTCCATGCAGCGGTCACATTACTTCCCATGGCATTGGTAGAAAGGAAGAAAACATTGCCATAGCCACCAGTGCATAAAAGCACCGCGTGAGCCGAATGTCTCTCTAATTCTCCAGTCATCAAATTTCTAGCTATGATACCTCTTGCCTTGCCATCTATTACGACTAGGTCTAGCATTTCATGTCTATGATACATGGTTACAGTTCCCTTAGCTATCTGGCGCGAAAGTGCAGAATAGGCTCCAAGTAAAAGCTGCTGACCTGTTTGACCTGCAGCATAGAATGTACGCTGAACCTGTGTACCCCCAAAAGAACGATTATCTAGTAGTCCTCCGTATTCTCTTGCGAATGGCACACCCTGGGCTACACATTGATCTATGATACTAGTTGATACTTCTGCCAATCGGTATACATTGGCTTCTCGGGATCTATAATCTCCGCCTTTTATAGTATCGTAAAATAAACGATAGGTACTATCACCATCGTTCTGATAATTCTTTGCAGCATTAATACCACCCTGAGCAGCTATTGAGTGCGCTCTGCGTGGACTATCTTGAAAACAAAATGCTTTCACATTATAACCCATCTCTGCTAGAGAAGCGGCTGCAGAGCTACCTGCCAATCCAGTACCGACTACAATCACATCGATTGAGCGCTTATTAGATGGATTCACTAGTTTACAGCTAGATTTAAAATTGGTCCATTTTTCTGCTATATTACCTGCTGGTATTTTATTGTCGAGAGCCATATGGTTAGGTTAAAATTTAATTATTATATATTATTTACTTGATTTTTCAATTATCGTAAAACGGTGTACCCCAGGAACAAAATTCTCTTCAGTAAATTAGGAAGGCAAGGTTGCGTTTGACATTGATGGTGATAGAAATAAAGATTCAAAGTCGATATTTATTTTACAAATCCTAGATAAAAGCCGATAGGCATGAGCGCAAAAAGGGTAGGTACGATGATGGAGAAAGCGACACCTGTTTTCTCTATTATCCCATTATACTTGCTATGATTCAGACCTAAGGACTGAAATGCAGATTTAAAGCCATGTAATAAATGCCAAAACAAAGAAAAGCATGAGAATACGTATAATAAAACAATAATTGGACTAGAGAACTCCTCTTTCATCATAGCAAATAAATCTTTTTCTACGCCTGTAGCAAATTGATTCGCTCTATTAGGTATCCAAAAATCTCCTGCATGAATGATTAAGAACATAAGAAGCAATGTTCCTAAAATACCCATACTTCTCGAATACCAAGGTGAATTTTTAGAGGCGTCAACTTTAGCATATCCCTGAGGACGAGCCTGTGCATTCTGATACCATAGCATAAATCCATCGAAAATATGAACCAAAAAACCAACAACAAGTCCGATCTCTAGGGTGCGCATGAGAATATTTGAGCCCATAAAATGAGCAGCACTAGAAAACGTTTTTCCGCCATCATTCAGAAATACTAAACAATTTAGTCCACAGTGTACGATAAGAAAAAGAATAAGAAAGAGACCAGAAAGTCCCATGATGTACTTTTTAGTCAATGAAGAAAGCCCTTTGGTGCTCATATAAGATATTAGAATTTAATTTTAATAATGGTCTTTTAGTCTAAATTTATCTAGACATCGCAAATGTACATAAAATTTTTTTTCGTCAAATTTAATACCGAATATATTTAACTAATAAACCAAAAAAATATAAATTAACAATATATTACACTAATTATCAATTATTTACAATAAAAATTCACAAATGAAATAGTGCTAAATCGTCTATTTTCATATTTTTTTAATAATTTTATTTTTTTAACTCTATATTTGCGATTGTAAAAACCGAAATAAAAATTAAGGTATGGCTTCCATAGGTGAAAAAACTACACCATTAGGTTTCGCAGGTGCATTGCACTTGCTTCGGAGGACCACATATAGACCTACCAAGGCTCGAGCTAATGCCTTAGCCAGTCTTACCCCTGCTCAAGCATTGGACCAATTGTTTACCTTCACGGCTCCGGCTATGCCTAAGCCTATTAAAAATACAGATGGTTCTCAATATTTTCCAGATTTTGACAATCCAGGTGCGGTTTATGATGCCACCTATAATAATGATTACAGTTATGAATTTATAAATTATTGGCTTTATAATGCACATAAAAGTGATACAATTCAGTGGAAACTCTCAATGTTTCTCCATAGCATATATATCACTACCTACACTTCAGTATACATGCAGTGGGACAATATGGCGCTGCTTCTTCAATATACCAATAAAAGTCTCAAGGAACTAGCTTATAAGATGACGCTCAATCAGCGCATGATTTATTTTTTGAGTAATTATCTCAATGTAAAAAATAGTCCCAATCAGAATTATGGCAGGGAGTTTTTAGAATTATTTACCATTCTCAAAGGCGAGCAAGTAGCCGAAGGCGATTATACGAACTATACAGAGCACGATGTGCAGCAAGCAGCTAGGGTACTCACAGGATTTACAGGCACTTATGGGGGAAATGTAAGAATGAACTATCTGGATAAAGGCTTGACCACCAATATAGCAGGTCATGCACCCAATCCTACCAATGCAGGATGGACCTATGCTGCGACCAATCTGCCAACAGGACTGTGCAATATAGCCCAGCACGATACTGGTAATAAGACCTTTAGTGCTGCCTTTGGAAATCAAACGATCAATGGATCTAGTGTGCTGACAGGAGCCTATACTGCGTATGACGAGTTACAGGCATTTATAAATATGATATTTAATCAGCAGGAGACGGCACGCAACTATGCACGAAGACTCTACCGATTTTTCGTCAATTCTAATATTAGCCAAGAAGCAGAAACTGATATCATAACTCCTCTGGCTGCGAATCTAATGAGCACACAGAATGGAGTCACATATAATCTAGAATCCGCCGTCAAACTCTTATTGAAAAGTTGGCATTTTTATGATGAAGAAGACAGTATTATCGGCGACGAACATATAGGAAGCAAAATCAAGTCATCAACTGATTTATTGTTAAATCCTCTAGCCGAAACAAATATAGCTATGGTAAATCCCATGGCTAATCCTCTACATTTTCATAACTACTTCAACACATTACGCAGCAGAATATGGATAGCGGGTATGCAACTCTTCAATTCCGTAGATGTGAGTGGATATCCTGGGTATAGTGCTAAACCCAATTATGATAAAAACTGGGTGACAATAGCTACACTCAATCAGCGATACAATGCAGGGTGGATACAAACCTTGCTCAATGGCTATACGAATAATGGATTTACCACGCGATTGGATAGTCCTGAATTTGTTCGAACTTCCGGCTATTTCACAGATCCTGCTAATGCGGATATACTTATTGATGAATTCATGGAAATCCTCTTCCCCTCGAAACCACAGGGATTGAGATATGGTTTTTTTGAGAATGCACTATTGAACGGACTTTCTAAAGCAAATTGGGCTACCACATGGAATACATGGGTAGCGGATGTCGCAAATAATACAAAGAAAAATGCAGTAAGAACAGCTTTGAATAGATTAATTTTAG
>Ga0208722_1000156_pt1 | contig 18369 bp, 18 predicted proteins | sample LakMenEpi21Sep11_FD_150722 | JGI IMG/M metagenome (GOLD analysis project Ga0208722, IMG submission 150722) | Freshwater microbial communities from Lake Mendota, WI - 21SEP2011 deep hole epilimnion (SPAdes) | ecosystem: Environmental > Aquatic > Freshwater > Lake > Epilimnion/Euphotic zone ... | reverse complement strand
GGCTGGAGTTGGATTATGGGGACGCTGAACGCCGACGCCTGCGGCGAGTAAACGGTTGCTTCTTGAGTGAGTCGGCTATTCGCCGATGCTCGCCCAGATGAATCCCATCATCACGAAGAAGCCAGAGAAGAGCGCGATTAGGCCAACGGAGCCGTACGGTGAGTGTGCGGTCTTGTCTTCGAAGCTGCCGAGGAGGAGGCCGAAGACAACTGCCCAGCCAACAAAGAGCGCACCCCAGAGGACCTTGCTGTTTGGGCTAGTGACGAAGCGCTTCACCCATGAGGTTTCGCGCTGCTCCTGGCTCATTGCAGCCTTCTGGAAGATGTAGACGAACCCCCCGCCAATGGCGAGCGAGATGAAGAACTCGACTGGGTTCGTAAACGGAAGCGTGAAGAGTGTCATGCGCAAATCATAGCGAACCGCTCGCTGGGGGGCGATCTCTGGCACGCTAGAGGCATGCTCGCATGGCTTGATGAGATCCTGATCCCGCTGATCACCTCCCTCTATGAGGCGGTCGGTTATCTCGGCCTTGCCGTGGCGATGGCGGTGGACGCATCCAGCTTCCCCGTCCCTTCAGAGTTCATCCTCCCGTTCGCCGGATTCTTGGTGGCGGACCCAACGGCGATTGAGCCACTCACGGGCGGCCGCTGGGAGTTGATCCCCGCGATCCTCTTCGCCACGCTCGGCTCCACGGCTGGCACCTTTGGCGCCTATGCGATCGGCGCGTACGGCGGTCGACGCCTGCTCGTCCGCTACGGCCGCTTCGTGCGCATCTCTTCTGATGACCTTGATCGCGCGGATCGCTTCTTCGCGCGCCACGGAGGGAAGGTGGTTTTCTGGAGCCGCTTCGTCCCGCTCCTCCGTACCGCGATCTCCTTCCCCGCAGGGATCGCCCGCATGCCCCTTGTGCCGTTCCTCCTCTACAGCACCGTTGGCGCACTGATCTGGAACGCAGCGCTCATTTGGGGCGGTGCCGCGCTCGGCGCGCGATGGGAAGAGGTACAGACCTACCTTGCGCCGTTTGAGACGATCCTCTTGGCGATCCTCCTTCCAGCGCTCGTCCTACTAGGCGCATGGCGGCTTGGGCTGCTGAAGCGCATTCGCGAGCGCTGGTAGTTAGATGAGCGTCGTCATTCTTTCTGATGTGCACGCCAACCTCCAGGCGCTGCGCGCCGTGCTGGAGGATGTTGCGAAGGTCGCGCCGAGCGCGCCGATCTGGCACTGCGGGGATGTGGTTGGATACGGTGCCTCACCGAACGAAGTGATTGCAGAGTTGCAACGCGTGGGTGCAACCGGCGTGATGGGGAATCACGACCTTGCCGCACTCGGCGATGAGATTGTGGAGAGCTTCAACGAAGGTGCGTATGCGGCGGCAATGTGGACGCGTGAGGTGCTGACGGCGCAGAGTCGCGAGTGGTTGCGTGCACTTCCGCGCGTACTAGAAATGGGCTCAGCAACGCTCGTGCATGCGTCGCTCCGCGATCCAATCATGGAGTACGTCATGGATGCCACCACGGCAGAGGAGAATCTGCGCGGACTCAACACGCCACTCCTCTTCCATGGACATACGCACATCCCAGCACTCTGGGAGCTCCGCGGCGAGGCTGCGCACCTGACTGCGGTGGGTGACGAACCGATCTCACTGCACGGCGCATCACTGGTGAACGCCGGATCTGTTGGTCAACCGCGCGACAGAGATCCGCGCGCCGCATGGCTGCTCTGGGAGCGCGACGAAGCAAGCGCTGGCCTCGGTCGCGTGACGTGGCGCCGTGTGGAGTACGACATTCCGAGTGCACAAGAAGCGATCGACGCCGCCGGACTCCCTGACTCCCTCGCATCGCGACTTGCGGTGGGCCGCTGAACATGGCGCGTACAAACACACGCACTCGCACACGCAGGATGTTGACCAAAACTTCGCTGCCGCCGTTTGAACGACTCGGTGCATGGGTGCATGCGCGCCGCACCTGGGTCATTGGCGCATGGTTGCTGCTGATTGCATGTGCGCTCCCATTTGCACCGCAGGCGCCCGGCGCGCTGCAGGCGGGCGGCTTTGATCTTCCAACACTTGAGAGCGCGCGAGCGCGCGCGATTCTTGAAGAAGAGCTCGGCGCACCACCATCGGCACTTGTGCTTGCGATCAGCTCCGAGACGTTTATCCCTGGCACACCGCAGTTTGAAGTTGCAGCAGGAGAGGCAGTCGCTGGTGTGTTGAATGCGCCCCATGTGGTTGGCTCGCGCTCTCATCTGATTGCACCGTCTCAAGTAAACGTCGAGAAGAAGATTGTTTACGACGTGATCCTGCTTGACCTGAAGCCCGATGATTCGCCCGCGGCGCTTGAAGGGATCCAGGCGGCGATCAAGTCGGTTCCAGGGATCAAGGTTGCAATCGCTGGCGGTCCTTCGTTCTATGCAGACATTCAGAGTGTTTCGGAGACAGATCTTCAGCGCAGCGAGCTGATCAGCCTTCCACTCGCCGCAATCGTCTTGCTGTTGGTGTTTGGCTCCGCGGTCGCCGCAGGTTTGCCACTCGCCGTTGGTGGCGCAACGGTGATCGTTGCGCTCGCCGCAATCTTCGGCATTGCGCAGGCGACGCGTATGAGCATCTTCGTGTTGAACCTCACCACACTGCTCGGACTCGGCCTTGGCGTGGACTACGCGCTGCTGCTCGTCTCTCGCTTCCGTGAAGAGCTCGGTCGCGGCGCGGCGGTTGGCGACGCAGTGCAACGAACGGTGGCCACCGCCGGACGCGCCGTCTTCTTCTCTGGCGTGACCGTCATGCTCGGCCTTGCAGGGCTCGCCCTCTTCGACTTTGCGATCCTGCGCAGCATTGGCATTGCGGGCGCGGTAACCGTCTCCATTGCCGTCGCGGCCAGCATCACCCTGATGCCCGCCCTCCTAAGCCTGCTCGGCTCACGTGTGAATCGACTCGCGATCCGGAAGCTCGGCAGCGGGCGGGTGAACGAGCAGGGGCCATGGGCTCGCCTTGCACGCGCCGTGATGCGCCGGCCGCTCGCCGTGGCGCTCCCCACCTTTGCGCTCCTGGTGGCGCTCGGCACACCTTGGCTCGGCGTCCGCTTCAACGCGCCAGACGGGAGCGTCCTTCCTGAACGCGTGCCAAGTAGGCAGGCGCTCGACGCGCTCACCGATGCGTTTGGTGAAGGTTCGTTCGGCCCAATGAGCATCGCCGTTCGCACCGAAGGTCCGGCCACGAGCCCCGAGAACATCACCCTCCTCTACAACTGGGTGCAGAAGATGCAGGCGGATCCGCGAATTGCGCGGGTGGAATCGTTTGTCTCGATTGATCCGCGCCTGAACCTTGCGCAGTATCAACTCCTCTACGCGTCGCCCGCTGGTGCGCCGCCAGATCGATTCGCTGTGCAGATCCTTTCGCTAACCACCAAGGACGATCTCACCGCGATCTCCATCACGCCAACCTACGGTCCGAATCGACCAGAGTCGCGCGCGCTTGTTGCAGAGTTGCGCGCCGCTCGGCCAGACGCGCTCGGCGCGGGAGAACCGAGTGCGATCACGCCACCAGATGGTGTTGACGCGCTCATTGGTGGTGGCGCCGCGGAGATTGTGGATGTGGTGGACACCATCTCCGCAGAGTTCCCACGCTCCGCCGCGGTGGTGATCATCAGCACACTGCTCATCCTCGCCGTGCTGTTGCGTTCCATTGTGCTGCCGATCAAGGCGGTCTTCATGAACATGCTCTCCATCCTTGCGAGCTTCGGCGCACTCGTCTGGATCTTCCAAGACGGGAATCTCTCCGCACTCCTTGGATTTGCGCCGCTCGGATTTGTGGAGACCACGATTCCAGTCATCTTATTCTGTGTGCTGTTCGGTCTCTCTATGGACTACGAAGTCTTCCTGCTGACGCGCATGCGCGAGATTTACGATCGCACCGGTGACAACGTGGCCGCCGTTGCGGGTGGCCTCGAGCGCAGCGGACGCATCATCACCTCTGCCGCACTGATCGTCTTCGTGGTCTCTGCATCGTTCATCTTTGCGGAGATCGTGTTGATCAAAGCGCTCGGCGTTGGCGTTGCTATTGCCGTGGCACTCGATGCAACGATCGTTCGCGCGCTCTTAGTTCCCGCAACGATGCGCCTCTTCGGTGATTGGAACTGGTGGTCGCCGAAGTGGATGCAACGTCTACTCGCCGGTCGCATCGCCAGTGAAGCAGAAGCGGAGGCACGCAGCCGATGATGAAAGCGCTTGCACTGATGTTTGCGCTCTTCACGGTGAGCGCATGCAGTGGTCCAATCTTGGCGAACCCGCCAGCCGTTGCTGGCGCGCCGATCGTCAAGGCAACGCCACCGCCGCCACGCAACGATCCGCAACCGGTGCAGTTCCCGCGCGACGATGCGCCGCATGAACGACTCACCGAGTGGTGGTACGTCACAGGACACTTGACCACGCTGGATGGTTCGCGCGCGTTTGGATATGAGGCGGTGATCTTCCGCGCAATTCGTGGTGACTTCCCTGTCACATGGGCATCACACATGGCGCTGACAGAGAAGCCGCGTGCTGGACGCGAAGGTTCGTTTACCTACTACGAGCGTGCCGAGATTGGTCCGCAGGTGGACATCACGGCGATGATTGACGCGCCGATCGCTGCAGCGTTTGCCATCACTGGCGCAGATCCGTTGAGTCCCGCTACATTTGAGAACGATCCGTGGAGCATGATCGTTGGGCTTGATGGTTCCATGCAGATTGGCGCAGAGTGGTTCAACCTGCAGCTCGCCGCACCCGAAGCGCCCGTGCTGCACGACAACGACGGTTGGGTGGACTTCGATGTTGCGGGTGGCTCTTACTACTATTCGCGCACGCGCATGCCTACCGGTGGAACGCTCACCGTTGATGGTGAGGTGCTCGCCGTGCAGGGGACGTCCTGGTTCGACCATCAGTGGGGCGACTTCATTGCGGTGGGTGGAGGCGGTTGGGACTGGTTCGCGCTGACGCTGGATGACGGGAGTACACGCGGGATTGAGGTGACCCTCTCCTTTGTGCGTGCCGCGGACGGCAGTTACCCGCTCATCTACGGCACATGGATCAACGGAGACGGCGACTACGATCGGATTGACGGGAGTGAGATCCAGCTGACGCCAACCAGCGAGTGGACGAGCCCACACACGGGGGCGACCTGGCCCTCCGGCTGGGAGCTGAAGATCCCCACGCGTGGCCTGCAGGTCACGATCACCCCAGATGTGAAGGATCAGGAGCTCGACACGCGAGCAACCACGGGGGTCATCTACTGGGAGGGGTCCAACGTGGTGCGCGGCAGCCTAAACGGCCGCCCAGTCCGAGGCGACGCCTACGTGGAACTCACCGGATACGCCTCCCTGCGCTGACCCCGCTAGAATCACCCGCATGACCAAAGACCGCGGACCCCGAACCTTCGTGCTGATCTGCACGATCGCCATTGCGGCCGTGATCGCCTACCCAATGATCTTTGGTCGTGATGGCTTCTTGAAGACGTTCCCCAAGGCGCTCTCCGCGACCCCCGCGCCGAGCGCGTCCGAGTCGCCGAGCGTCTCGCCTAGCCCGTAGCGCAGTTACCGCGCGCGGCATGTTGCGCTGAAGGCACGCCATGAGCCACATCTTCATCTCACCACACCCAGATGACGCGGCACTCTCGTGCGGCGGACTGATCGCCCACCTGCGCGAACTCGGGCAGAACGTGATCATCATCAGCGTCTTCTCTGGTCACGGTGATCTCGCGCGCATGTCCTCATACCAGCGCCAGGCGCTCGGTTTCGGCGGCAAGGCGATCTGGCCCTCAACGGAATCTTTCGATCGCGGCTCTGTTGCTGCAGACGTGGACGTTCCCGGTGAGACGGAACATGAGCTTGCGCCGTGGCAGGCGGAGCGCGGTCGGCTCGCCGCAACGCAGCAGGAGGCAGACGCGAGCGCAAAAGAGTTCTGGCAGCGCGCATCCTGGTATCGCAAAGCAGATATCAGTGGCGGCGGCGGACTCCCACACGCAAAAGATGTGGATGCGGTTGGCGGACAGGGGACAACAACACCCGGCGCAATTGCCGTAGCAGCTGCGGCGGGCGACGCCATGGCGCAGCGCAAGATGGAAGATGAGCGCTACGCACTCTTCAGCGAAGCCGCAGTGATCTTCCTTGATCTCCCAGACGCGGTCTTCCGTGGTTACGAAGGTGATGAGCAGTTGCTTGGCCGTGTTCGTGACGGCGATGTGGCACCAGTTGCGCTGCTCGCACAGGAGATCGCGCGACTTGAGCCGCAGCAGGTCTACTTCCCGCTCGGCATTGGATCACATGTTGATCATCAGCTCGCACGCAAGGTTGGTGCGGCACTGCTGGCAGAACCGCGTAAGTGGGAGATGCCTGGCCCAGACTGGGCGAGCCGCATCTCGTTCTATGAAGACTTCCCATACGCGTGGTGGAGTGAGTTCAACGCACAGGGCGGACTCCCTGCAGAGTATTCCGCCGAGCTTCCAGCGGATGTTGCGCTGACGCCTGAGATTGTGGACACGAGTGCGGTCATTGAGACAAAGATTCAGGGGATCTCACTCTACGAATCGCAAACACCGCACCTCTTTGGCTCTGTAGAGAAGATGGCAGACGCGGTACGTGGACACGGCGCGCGCGTGGCGCTTGATGCTGGTCGCTCTGGATCTGCCGAGCGCTACTGGAGCGCGTTGCGACGATAACGAACGTACCGAAGCAGCTCAACGAGTAGCCCCCCAGTAGCTCCCGCCACCAGAATGAGCACACCAGAGGGTACGGTGAGCAGCAGAAGCCATAACGCCGCGCCGTATCCAGTTTCGTCGTATGCGTTCCCTTGGAAGCCGTTGAGTACAAACATGTTCGCAACGAAAATGATTGGCGCAACGGCAAGTAGCGCACTTGCAGTAATTAGCACAACAAAGTACCTCCATCGCATGCGAAATTTTTGAGGGGGCTTTTGCTCGCCCCCACTGATTGAGCTCACGATCGTTCTCCAATCTTGCCGTACCGGTCTGGGATGCTTGCCACGCCTCCCCCTACCGCAGTGGCATAGATCGCTTCAATGTCTCGCAGCATGTAGTCAATGCAGAACTCTGCATGCACCATCTCGTGTCCGGCGGCGGCGAGTTGTGCGGCGCGGTCGGGGTGTGTGAAGAGTGAAAGGATGGCCGACGCGAGTGCAGAGGGGTCATGTGACGGAACAAGGATGCCGTTCTCGCCGTCCGTGATCATCTCTGGGATGCCACCGACGTTGCTTGCCACAACAACTCGCCCTGCGGCGAGGGCTTCCAAGATGGCAATCCCCTGGGCTTCGCGATAGCTCGGTTGCACCACCACATCGGCCGCGGCCAGCACTGCGGGGATGTCATCGCGTCGGCCGAGGAACGCAACGCTCTCACAGCAGAGCTCACTGCGAAGGTGTGCCGCTGCGAGGCCCTCTAGGCGGTTACGCTCCGACCCTTCACCGGCGATCAGCAGGCGTGCGGTCGGCAGGTGGTGGTGAACCAGTGGCCACGCTTCGATAAGTGTGGGGTGGCCCTTCTCAGGCTCGAGTCGTCCGATGGCTGCAACCACGGGAGCGTCAGCCGCAATCCCGAACTCCTTACGAACCACGTCGCGCCCAGGCGCTTCGTCGAATCGCTCCAGATCAACACCGTTATAGATACGGCTAACGGCTGTGCGGTCACGGTTCTCCGCCACGATCTTCTTGACAATGGCGTCGCTCACCGCAATCAGCCAATCAATCTGCGGGGTCAACCGCTCTAAGAGCTCGCGATCTTCCGCGGAGCGGAAGCGGCTCGAGTGCAGCGTAGAGACCACGAGTGGGCGGACGCCCGTTCGCTCCTTGACGATATTCGCCGCATACACCGCAACAACCTCTGCACGGAACATGTGCGCATGGATCACCTGTGTCTTCAGCGTGATCATTCGCTCGGCGAGTGCCGCCGCCGCGCGATCATCATGTTCGTCTTCAATCACCTCAACAGGAACCTTCAAGCGTTCCAGTCGCTTCACCGTGCTCCCGTGTGAGAGTGACACCACGCGGACATCGTGACGCGAGCTGTCCATGCGCAGCACCGTGTTAACAACACTCTCTTGCGCGCCGCCATTTGTGCCCGTAGCAAGCAGTTGCAACACGCGGATACGCGAGCCGTCAGGGAGCGGGCCTGCAGGAGCTCGGCCGGTGCACGGCTGTGCGTGTTGGCTGCGACTCACGCTGGCACCTCACACTTCATTACCTGCGCATCAACCGCGCCACACTCGTACTTGTACGGTTCGTTGCCACGAAGGAAGTCAAGCTGGGCGCGTCCCTCGTTGATCGCCATCTGTAACCCGTGCACAAAGAGAAGCACACCCGGTGAGAGCGCGCGCGCAGCCGCGTCGCCTCCAGCATTCCAGTACCTAAGTGCACCAGCATCTCGCAAGAAGAGGCCCGCTGCAAATGTTCCAAACTCATCGTTTCGCGCCATCAACATACTGATCGTGCCACTCGGCGCTGTGGCGAAGAGCTCGCGCAGGAAGGCTTCCTCTTCCGCGCCTTTAGGTGTTTCGGTAAAGAGCCCGCGTTCGCCCCAGCGCGCGCGATGCAAGCGAACGAACTCTGGAAGATCAGCGAGCACATCTTCGCTCGCGCTGATCTGCACGCCAGCCGCTTCACCGCGGCGAACCTTGCGCCGAATCTCGTGGCGCTGCTTCTTATCAAGGCGATCAAGATGTTCATCGATCGTGCGGATGCCTTGAAGATCAATGTATGGCGCCGGCTCTTCAATCGCATATGTTGCCGCGCGCGATGCAACCGAAGCGGCGCGCTGGATTGCGGCGACCATCCGGACGTGCGCGGCATCAGCGGGGCGAATGCGCATCATGTTGATTGGCGAGTTGAGCGCAAGGAGTGCCGTTGCAAGTGCATCTGCAACCGCGTCGGATTGCTGACTCTGCGCGCCCGTGTATGGCGCGAGCAGCATGGTGGCGTAATCAATGTGCAACGTTGCACCGGAGTGGATCGCGCCGTCCGGTCGGCGCATCAGCGGGAGATAGCCGAGCAGTTCGCCGCTTGATGCACTTCGCACAGCGATGCTGACGTCTTCCGCGCCACCCCCGTGTGCGCTCCACCACGCCTGATGAAATGCGCGGAGCGAAAAGGCGCTTGCGCTCGAGTTGGCCTGCAGGAGCGCAGACCACTCCTCTTCGCTCACCCCAGCCAGCGGGGTCGCGGAGACGGCGAGGGAGCCTACTGGGGTCGTCATCTCCGTATCGTACGCGCTCCGTACGCTTGAGCGTGGAGGATCGCTGCATGCGCACGTTTTCGCTACAGCTCCAACTCCTCGTGCGCTCGGCAGCCGCGCCGTTGGTTGAACTCCTCGCTCCGCCCCGCTGCGGGATCTGCGAGTGCGAGGGGGCGCTGCTCTGCGCGGAGTGTCGCGCTGAGTGGATCACGGACCGCGCTGTGGCACTCCCGGCAGGGAACCTTTCCGCCGCCGCAGCGCTTGGTCCATATGAGGGCGGACTTGGTGCGGCCATTCGCACCATGAAATACGGGGGTGTGCAGGGGCTCGCGCGTGAGCTTGGCGTGGCACTCGTGCCCGCAATCAAGCAGGTGTCAGCACGAGCAGCGTTTCAGGTCGCGCTCGTGCCAATCCCTACGGACCAGGGCCGCGTGCACGAGCGCGGCTTTGACCATGCGGCGCTGCTCGCGACTGCGGCAGGAGCCGCTGCACACCTCCCCGTTCGGACACTCCTCGCGCGTGTTCGAAGCACCGAACCCCTTCATGGCGCCACTCGCTCCGCGCGAGCGTTAATCATGCAGGGGGCCATGTCGTGCAGGGAGGACGTGGAGCTACCGAGTGCCGTAGTGCTGGTTGATGACATCCAGACGAGTGGCGCGACCGCCCGTGAGGCGGCGCGAGCCCTGCGAGTGGCAGGAGTCCGCTGGATTGCTGTGGTGAGCGTGGCCTATGAGCGCTGAGGTGTCGCTGAACAACTTGCTATCATTGCCGCATGCAGAAGAAGTTTTTTGGAGCTCTCGCGGCGGCACTCCTGGTCACTGCATGCTCGGGGACGGATAAGGACGGCGTACCGATTACAGATCCCGTTGGTGGATTTGGTGAGAAGGTGGGTGCGGTCTCTTGCGATTCGGGCGGGCACGACGCGGCGTATCACATTCACTCGCAGCTCACGATCAAGCTGCCAGATGGCACCACCGCTGAAGTTCCGCCAAACATTGGCATCAACCAGAACTGCATGTACTGGTTGCACACCCATGACCCAGACGGCCTACTTCACGTAGAGGCCCCAGACGAGACGCTCGCAACACTTGCCGACTTCCTTGAGATCTGGCGCCGCAGCACGAACGCAACGATTCCAAATGCCGTGAACGCTGGCCTCGCCGAAATCCGCGTCATGGGCGAACTCGTCACAAGCGCCGCCTCCGTTGAGCTAACGGAAGGCCTTGGGATCGAGATCACCGTCACCGCCTTCCCGGAGTAACTGCTCCGCAATCGCATCCGCACGGAAGTACACGCGCGTATAAACGCGCGCGTCAACACCCGTCGTTGTGGGAGGATGCACGCATGGCCGCCAAGAATAGGAAGAGTTCTGCGCCACCCGCCGCCGCAGGGCGACTCGATCGCATGCTCGGCGCGCACCTTGCTGTTGGACCTGGCTTAGTCAAGGCGGCGGACCGTGCCGCCGCTGTTGGCGCAATGGGACTGCAGATCTTTACTGGGAACCCAACCGGCTGGGCGCGTCGCGCAGAGCTGCCGAAGGAGCTTCCAGAATTCCGCGCGCGGATGAAAGAGCACGGCTTTGGCCCACTCGCGGTGCACGCCGCATATCTTGCCAACCTTGCAGGACCTCGACCAGAAGTTCGCGAAAAGAGCATTGCAATGTTGCAGCACGAACTACGCGTTGCTCCCGCATACGGCGCGTCGTTCATCAACGTGCACATTGGTTCACATCTCGGTACTGGAATTGAGGCGGGTGTGAAGCGCGTCGCCGAGGCGGTTGATCAGATCCTTGATGGCGTCCCAGCAACGGCGAGCGATGCACTCCTGGTGCTTGAGAACTCTGCGGGCGGAGGGAATGGCATTGGTGAAAGCATCGATGAGTTGATCGCCATTCATGAAGCAATGGGGAAGCGCCGAGTTGATATGACGCGCGTGGGCTACTGCCTAGACTCGGCGCACCTCTGGGGCGCTGGTGTTGAGATGTCTGACCTTGATGAACTTGATCGCGTCATTGAAGAGTTTGATCGAAAGATTGGCCTCGAGAAACTGGTGATGATTCATTACAACGACAGCAAGGCGGCGCACGGTTCTAAGCTGGATCGACATCAACACATTGGCGGCGGCGAGGTTGGCGCGCGCGGACTCGCCGCGCTGATCAGTCATCCGAAACTCGCCCATGCCGCGTACTACCTGGAGACCCCGGGGATGGAGGCGGGCTGGGACAAGCTGAACGTTGAGCGCACGATCCAGCTTGCGCAGGGGAACCTAAAGCTGAAGCCGCTCCCTGCGGAGGCTCCAGGCCTACCGAAGCCCGCCAAGAAGGCGGCGAAGGCGCCGAAGCCTGCTGCGAAGCGGAGTGCTGCGAAGCGGAGTGTGAAGGGGCGCTAGCGGAGACTTCCGGCACCGCGCCGGAATGGTGACACGGCAAAGAGAACGGCCCCGCCAGCCATCAGCGAGCCGATATCTGTGATGCGGTCAAGCAGCATGAGGGCGATCGCCGACTCAGGAGTCATTCCGAAGATCCCAACCAAGATGCCAACACTCCCCGCCTCAACAATGCCCAAGCCTGCTGGGGTGAACGGGACGGTGCTCAACACGGCAGACGCGAGCGCAGTGAAGAGCACCGCGGAAGGGCCGATCGCACCGGCTGCTGGGTCGACCTGAAAGAGTCCGAGTGCAGCGGCGACAGCGCCGAGTCGCAGCGCTTGGAGCGCCCAGATCGCACACGTGTGCGGTGCAACGCGCACGATCCCGCCGCGCGTGCTCCCCTCCTTCAGCGCGTCAAAGGCGCGCTCCAGTGGTTCGGCGGCCTGCCTGGGAAGTGGCAGCCGCTTGCTCAGCCTGCTCGCTGGACCGCGCGCTGCAAGAAGCACCAGAATTCCCACCAGTGCGAGTGCGAGGGCAAACACCATCAGCACCAACACAGCGGCTGGAAGCTCACCACCAAATGCGACGGCGCCAGAGAGCGCACCAAGAAGTGCGACCGTGATGAGATCGAGCGCGCGCTCCAAGACCACGGTGCCAACACCGCGACCAAACGAGGGGCCTCCATTGCGCTTCAGAAGCCACGCGCGATAGAAGTCACCGATCTTTGCGGGCAGCACGACGTTGACCCAGAAGGAGAGTGCAAGGATCTCAATCGCGGCACGACGCGAGATTGAGAGGTTCACCACACTGAGAAGTTCGCGCCATCGCAGTCCACGAAGGAGCAGCGTGGCGAGTGTTGCCGCAAGCGCTGCAACCAGCGCGAGTGGATTCGCGGATCCGATCAGTGTTGCAACTTGATCAAGGTTGAACGCGCTCGCAGCGCGCCAGAGTCCAACCAGCAGGACCACGGTAAAGAGAAGTCCTGCGATCGTTGAGGGACGCCGTATCCGCTCGCCAATGCTGAACGAGGTTTTCGCCTCGCTCATTCCGTCTCGCCGATCATCCCTGCTCGCCGTAGGTGACGCCGGGCTTGATGCGTCGGTTTCCACGTGTCGCATTGATCACTTTGACAAACGGCATCACCAAGCGCGCGAGCAGCGCACCACGACCAGTGATGAGTTCATGCGGCGCAGCGAGCGCCGCGCGCATCAGTGCTGGCGTTGATGGATCGCCAGCGAGCACCGTTGCTGCGTTTCCAATCTCCATGATGCTGTGCGCGTCTGAAGATGCAACGCTTGGAATCCCGTGTGTTGCCGCGAGCGTCGCTGCGCGCGCATTGCCACCAGGCGTCCACAGTCGCGCGTTCCACCCTTCAATCCAGTCAACGAGCGTGATGAGTTCTGCATGTTCTTCCTTGAGGAGTAGCGAGCCGCGTGTGCCGTCAAACGGGTGCGGAATTCCAACGAGGCCGCCTTGCTCACGAATCGCTGCGATGGCCTCCGCCGGCGGGAGTCCAACCTTGATGGGTCGCTCAATGAAGAGCGCGATCATGTCACCATCACGCGTGCGCACTTCGGAACCAACAAGGACGGTGATGCCGGGGATCTGCGCGTCACGTGCCCGTTGTGCGCCGTCAACGCGATCATGATCGGTGATTGCGAGATGGGTGATGCCGCGAGCTGCAGCGGCGCGCGTGAGCGCGATGGGATCGCTCAGTGAGTCAAAGCTGGACGAAGAGTGGGAGTGGAGGTCAACGAATGCCTTAGGGGCACCCTCCTGCGGCCAGCCTTCGCGCTGGAGCAGAGGCACGGATCAGGCTTGTGACGTCAGCGACTTGGCGAAGACGTCAAAGTGCTCGAGCGCAATCCCTGTCCCCTTCGCCACGCAGCTCAGCGGATCTGGTGCCACATGGGCGGCAACGCCGGTTACGTTGGTGATGAGGCGGTCAATGTTGCGTAGCAGCGCGCCGCCGCCCGAGAGGACGATCCCCTTGTCGATGATGTCTGCACTGAGCTCTGGTGGCGTCTGCTCGAGCACGCCACGGATGGCGTCGGTGAGGTTTCGCAGCGGCACCTCCATCGCCTCCGTGATCTCCGTTGAGGTGATGAGAACCTCTCGGGGGAGACCGGCGATCATGTCTCGGCCCTTGACGCTCATGGTCAACTCCTCCTCAAGCGGAAGGGCGCTTCCAATCTCAAGCTTCACCTGCTCCGCGGTGCGGTCGCCGATCATGAGGTTGTACTTGCGGCGGATATAGAGGGCAATCGCTTCATCAAAACGATTCCCACCAACACGGTGACTCTTGGCCACCACGATGTCAGACATTGAGATCACCGCAATCTCAGCCGTACCACCACCAATGTTCACGATCATGTTCCCCGACGGACCGCTGATTGGCAGCTGTGCACCGATCGCCGCCGCCATTGGCTCTTCAATCAGATACGCCTTGCCAGCACCCGCCTGACGCGCGGCATCCAAGACGTAGCGCTTCTCCACGGAGGTGGAACCGGCGGGAACGCTCACGAGGACGTCGGGGCGACCGAAGGAGATCTTCCCCGCCGTCCCCTTCTTGATGAAGTAGCGAAGCATTGCTTCGGTCACCACATAGTCAGCGATCACTCCGTCGCGGAGTGGGCGAATGGCGGTGATGGAGCCTGGGGTTCGTCCAACCATCTCCTTCGCCTCTGTGCCGACCGCAACGATCCGGTCGTCGGCGTCAATTGCCACGACGCTCGGTTCTCGCACGGTGATTCCTTGACCCTGCACGAAAACCAGCACGTTGGCGGTGCCGAGGTCAATTCCAATCTTCATGCTGGGCTCTTCTCCTCTTCGCTGACGTGCGTCAGCTCCGCGCCAAGGCCACGGAACTTCTCCTCAATGGTGGCATAGCCGCGGCGGACGTGGTGCGCGCCGTGGATCCTGCTCTCGCCAGGGGCGGCGAGTGCGGCAAGCATGAGCGTGGCTCCTGCGCGCAGATCGGGGATATCCGCCTCAGCAGCAGTGAATGTGGTTGGCCCACTGATCCGCGCGTGCCGCGGGTCGAGGATCTCCACCTGTGCGCCAAAGTTGCGCAGGCCTACCAGCCATTCAAGTCGATCTTCAAAGATCGTCTCATGAATGTTGCTGATGCCCGACGCGCGCGTCAGGATCAGTCCTGCAGAAGGCTGGAGGTCAGTGGCGAGCCCTGGATACGGAGCGGTCGTGATGTCTACCGCCTTGTATGAACCTTCACCCTGTGGCGTACCGCTGACCCGTAGAGTTTTTCCCGTCACGCTGTGCTCAACGCCCATTCGCTCCAACACTTGTAAGAAACCACCAAGGTGCGCCGGTTCAATCTCCGTAATCTCAATGCTGCCGCCAATCACTGCGGCGGCGGTTGCGAATGTTCCCGCTTCAATTCGATCAGGCATCACGCGGTGTGTTGCACCGTGCAGCGCATCAACGCCTTGGATTTCAATCACATCTGGTGCAGTGCGCTGGACCTGCGCGCCCATTGCATTGAGGAGCGTGATGAGATCGTCCACCTCTGGCTCCTGCGCAGCAGGCTGGATGCGCGTCGTCCCTTTTGCAAGTACCGCGGCGAGCATTGCATTCTCTGTCCCCATCACGGTGACGTGCGGGAAGGTGATATCTGCGCCGCGCAGTCTACCGCTGCTCTTTGCAAAGTAGTAGCCATCGCGATAATCAATCTCTGCGCCGAGCGCGCGCATTGCATCTACATGGAGATTGACGGGGCGTCGTCCAATCCGATCGCCGCCAGGATTGCTGATGATGACGCGACCGAATCGCGCAAGGAGTGGGCCGAGCAACATGAAGCTCGCCCGCATCTTGGCCGCCGCCTCCAGCGGAACGAAGAGCCACTCCACGTCGCCCGCAGTGAGATCCATCGTGCCATCTGATTCACGTTCCACCGCAACACCAAGATCGCGGAGTGTGTCGCGCAGCACCTCAATGTCAAGGATCTCTGGAACGTTTTCGAGTCGAAGCGTTTCGCCGGTGAGTACCGACGCGGCCATCATCTTGAGCGCGGCATTCTTTGCGCCGGATACGCGCACGCTGCCACTGAGCGGACGACCACCTGTGATGTGGAACGCCTCTTTGGCGAGCACCGTGGGGCGGTACTCCCAGGAGAAGGGCTTGGGCATCGGTTCCTTACTCATGCGTGGATTCTCGCCCCTCTCCCCTCACGGCGTCCAACCGAGCAGCTTCTTGTTCGCTGGGGAGTTGTTCGCAGGGTGATGCGAGGCGTTGTGCGAGGCGTCAGGGAGATCAGCCGCGGCGGCGGCGGCGCTCTGCAAGGCTCGACTGAAGGAGTGCGCGGGCCATGCTGGCTCGGGCCGCAGCAACGGCTCCTGGGTCTGCCTGGTCTACCTGCGCGAGCGCCTGCTCGGCGACCGCCTTTGCCTTTTCAATCGCCTCCACGTCAAGGTCCGCGGCGAGATCAGCAGACTCTGCAAGCACCAGAACGCGATCTGGACGCACCTGCACGAACCCGCCAATGATCGCCAGGAGCTCCACGCTCCCGTCCTTCAAGGTGATTCGTCCCTCGCCAAGTCCGAGCACGGTGACGTACGGCTCGTGCTTCGGCAGGATCCCGATCTCTCCGTCAACTGTTGGAAGGACGAGCGCCGTTGCCTCACCGCTCCAGGTGAGTCGCTCAGGCGTCACGATCTCCAACGAGAATGGCATGCGCTACTTCGCCATTGCGGCGGCGTTCGCGCGTACGTCGTCCAACGTGCCGGCGAGGAAGAACGCCTGCTCTGGCAGTGCGTCGGCCTTCCCTTCCAGAATCTCGCGGAACGATGCAACTGTGTCTGCAATCTTGACGAACTTGCCGGGGCGGCCCGTGAAGACCTCCGCGACGAAGAACGGCTGGCTCATGAAGCGCTGCAGACGTCGCGCGCGTGAAACGAGCGACTTGTCATCTGGCGAGAGCTCGTCCATTCCGAGAATGGCGATGATGTCTTGCAGGTCACGGTAACGCTGCAGCACACGCTGCACTTCGCGCGCCGTCTCGTAGTGGCTTGCGCCAACCACGTTCGGGTCGAGCACGCGTGACGTTGACGTCAACGGATCCACGGCCGGATAGATTCCCAACTCCGCAATGCTTCGCTCAAGGCGAATCGTGGAGTCAAGGTGTCCGAACGTTGTCGCCGGTGCTGGGTCGGTGTAGTCGTCTGCTGGCACGTAGACGGCCTGCAGTGACGTGATCGACCCCTTCTTGGTGGAGGTGATGCGCTCTTGGAGCGCCGCCATCTCCGTTGCCAAGTTCGGCTGGTATCCCACGGCGCTCGGCATGCGGCCGAGAAGCGCGGATACTTCGGATCCTGCTTGCGTGAAGCGGAAGATGTTGTCGATGAAGAGGAGCACGTCGCGACCCTCTTCGTCGCGGAAGTACTCCGCCATCGTCAAGCCGGAAAGCGCAACGCGCAGACGCGCTCCAGGTGGCTCGTTCATCTGCCCGAACACCATCACGGTCTTATCAATAACGCCTGAGTCACGCATTTCGTGAATCAAGTCATTCCCTTCACGTGAACGCTCGCCGACGCCCGCGAAGACAGAGTAGCCGGAGTGCTCTTGCGCAACGTTGCGAATCAGCTCCTGGATCACCACCGTCTTACCAACGCCGGCGCCGCCGAAGATGCCGATCTTTCCACCCTTCTTGAATGGGCAGACCAGGTCAATCACCTTGATGCCGGTTTCGAAGAGCTCCGTCTCAGTGGTGAGATCATCGAATGGTGGTGCGGAGCGGTGAATTGGAAGTCGCGTATCTGATTTCACGTCACCCGCCTGATCAATGGCTTCACCGAGCACATTGAAGACGCGGCCAAGTGTTCCAGCGCCAACAGGGACGGAGATTGGTGCGCCAAGGTCTGTGGCCTTTGCGCCACGTGCGAGGCCGTCGGTTGTTGTCATGGCGACGGATCGAACGCGGTTATTGCCGAGGTGCTGCTGCACCTCAACAACGAGTGATCCGTCTGCGCGGTCAACGCGGACCGCGTTGTAGATCGCAGGCAGCTCTCGTGCGGCGAACTCAATGTCAACGACTGGTCCGGTGATCTGTACGACCGTTCCTACGGCTCCTGCGCTCTTTGTTCCTGCGTTCGGCATGACTCCTCCTACGCTCTCAGCTTCAGTGCGCGCTTGCGCCCGAAGCAATTTCGATCATCTCTCGGGTGATGTTCGCCTGTCGCACCTTGTTATAGGTAAGTGTGAGATCACTGATGAGATCTCCTGCGCTCTCCGTTGCGTTCTTCATTGCCACCATGCGGCTCGACTGCTCGCACGCCGTGGTCTCCAGCACCGCTTGGAAGATGCGCGTGGCAACGTACCGAGGGAGGAGCGCCTCCAGCACCGTGGCGGGATCTGGCTCGAAGAGGAACTGATTCCCAGGGATCCCTGCCGTATCCACCGTTGGCTGAATTGGGAGGAGCTGCACCCCCTCTGGGCGCTGCACCAGCGTGGAGACGAAGGTTGGGTGGATGAGCGTGACGTTCACGGCGCGACCGCCAAGGAAGTCATCCGTGAGGAGGCGTACGAGTGGGGTGACATCCGCGAAGGAGGGCTTGTCTCCGTATCCAGGAAAGGCGGCCGCGATCTCATAGCCGCCCCGGGCCAGGGCATCACGACCCTTCTTTCCGATCGTGACGATGCGGGTGCCAGGCCCTGCGCTCTCCAACTCCTTCATGGCGAAGCGGATCAGGTTGGAGTTCAGTGCTCCAGCGAGGCCACGGTCGGTGGTGAAGAGTACGACCAACTTTGCGCCGCCCTCGGCCGGCTTGCGCAACAGCGCATGC
>Ga0208722_1000148_pt1 | contig 18806 bp, 18 predicted proteins | sample LakMenEpi21Sep11_FD_150722 | JGI IMG/M metagenome (GOLD analysis project Ga0208722, IMG submission 150722) | Freshwater microbial communities from Lake Mendota, WI - 21SEP2011 deep hole epilimnion (SPAdes) | ecosystem: Environmental > Aquatic > Freshwater > Lake > Epilimnion/Euphotic zone ... | reverse complement strand
AAGTTTTTGTATGGATCGCGACCGGTTCCTATATCAAACCCATCAGCAATTAGGTGTTGGGTGGTAATTTCTACTTCGCGCATGTTCACTCTGCCCGATAAATACAAGTATTTGTTCAATAAATCACCGTGACGATTTTCTTCACCTGTCCACTGACGTACCCATTTGCTCCATGCATTATTTTCTACTTGACCTACACCATCAACATCCATCAACCACGATTCGTAGGTTGGTAACGCTTCCTCAGTGATGGTGTCTCCAACTAGGGTAACCCAAAAATCGTAGGGTAAATCTTTGGCTATTTCGCGTAACTCTTTTACTTCTTCAAAGAAATTTTCCTCTTCAGAATTAGGTAAAAAATCCGATGGTTGCCATATTTTTTCAACTGGTATTAAAAACTCCTCCATGAAGCCTTCTACTTTGTTTTCTAGAAACTGCATGACTTCTAGGCGAATGTTATGTATTGACATTATATCTAATTATATTTTAATAGATTGGGTTACTGCTTTTTCTGTTTTGACAATTAATTCTTCGAAAGTAAATTCGCTTACTGGAATGGCTTCATGAATGATAAATTGCAAATGATTTCCTAAACCCATTGGAAACGCACCAAATTTAACCATTTTCCACGAATTATTAATAGTTATTGGCACAACAAATGCCGATGGTGCATATTTACAAAGAATTTTCAAACCGCTTTGAGCAAAATCTTTGGGTTTTCCATCTTTACTTCGAGTCCCTTCTGGGAAAATAACGGCGGAACGTTTGTGTTTTTCAATATATTCTGATAATCCTTTAATCATTGGAATGGCTTGTTTAGAATCTTTTCTATCGATGAGAATAGAACCGCCGTGACGAAGATTATAAGAAACACTTGGAATGCCTTTGCCGAGTTCTATTTTGCTAACAAACTTAGCATGAAAGCGACGCAAATACCAAATAATTCCAATAATATCATACATGCTTTGATGATTGGAAACAAAAATTATCGGAGCGTTTTTAGGAATGGTATCTCTATTTTCAAAAGTATATCTTGTCCCTAAAATATTGGTGCATTTTACCAAAAAAAAGTTCAAATAATCGACACTTTTTTTATGTGCTTGATAGCCAAAAACATTAAAACAAAACCATTGTATAGGATGAAAAATGACTAATGTCAATCCGAAACATAGATAGTATAGAACTGAAATGGGATACGAAATAAATTTTTCCATCGTATAAAAATAGAGTGTAAAAATAGAAAATATATTTGTCTTATAGATTGTTTATAATTCTTATAAATCTATATGTGTTCACATTAAAAAAAGCATTATTTTTATGCCACTAAATTTTAAAAAAAAATGAGTTCAGAAAAAGAAGCCAAATTAAAAGCATTACAATTAACGCTTGATAAATTAGACAAAGCTTACGGAAAAGGAACCGTAATGAAAATGGGTGATAAAGCAGTAGAAGAAGTGGAAGTAATTCCTTCTGGTTCGCTTGGCCTAGATTTAGCATTGGGCGTAAATGGGTATCCAAGAGGAAGAGTTATCGAAATATATGGTCCAGAATCATCTGGTAAAACAACCTTAACCTTACACGCCATTGCCGAAGCGCAAAAAGCAGGCGGAATTGCAGCGTTTATTGATGCTGAGCATGCATTTGATAGGAACTATGCCGAAAAATTAGGTGTAGATATTGAAAATTTAATCATTTCACAACCTGATAATGGTGAACAAGCTTTGGAAATTGCTGAAAATTTAATTCGTTCCGGCGCAATAGATATTGTAGTTATTGACTCGGTTGCTGCCTTAACCCCAAAAAGCGAAATTGAAGGCGAAATGGGTGATTCAAAAATGGGATTACACGCTCGTTTGATGTCTCAAGCATTGAGAAAATTAACAGGAACCATTAGCAAAACACATTGTACCGTTTTCTTTATCAATCAATTGAGAGAAAAAATTGGGGTAATGTTTGGAAATCCAGAAACAACAACTGGAGGAAACGCTTTAAAGTTCTATGCTTCAGTTCGATTGGATATTCGTCGATCTTCTCAAATTAAAGACGGAGAAAATGTAATAGGAAACAGAACGAAAGTGAAAGTGGTAAAAAACAAAGTAGCGCCACCTTTTAAAACTGCCGAATTCGATATTATGTATGGCGAAGGTGTTTCTAAAACTGGTGAAATTCTTGATTTAGCTGTTGAGTTTGAAATCATCAAAAAAGCGGGCTCTTGGTTCAGTTATGGCGATACCAAGCTAGGTCAAGGAAGAGATGCTGTGAAAGTTTTAATAAAAGACAATCCTGAATTGGCTGACGAATTGGAACAAAAAATAAAAGACCTCATCAAAGAAAATAATGCTTAAACCCAAAACCCGTCTTTTTTAAAACTAGACGGGTTTTTTTATTACCTTAACGCAACCTTTTATATTAAAACACATCTACAAACAAAATATAATATTAATTATGAAAAAAATAATTTCCCTTTTAGTACTGTTTTTTTTATTCAACTCGTGTTCCGTTGACTCTGGTTCAAATTATTTATATGAAGTATTGCCTACAGAAAGTGTTGATATTCCAGCTGAATTTACTTTGGGAGGAATATATCCCATTACGATTCGTTATAACAGACCTACAAGTTGCCACTATTTTAATGGTTTGTATTATAAAAAACATGAAAATAAAAGGACTATTGCTGTTGAAAGTGCTGTTGAACAAAGAGATAATTGCCAAGACTTGAATGCTGCCGCCGCTGCCGATGAATATACTTTTAATTTTGAGGTAACTAGTAATGGTACGTATCATTTCAAATTCTGGCAAGGCAAAGATGATCAAGGAAATGATATTTTTCTGGAATATGAAGTGCCTGTAAATTAATTACAATCTTTTTTTGAAAATTGGATATAAAACAACTCATTAATGATTGTCAGAAGAATGATAGAAAAGCACAAGAACAGCTGTATCGATTATACTCGCCAAAACTGTTTGCTGTTTGCTTAAAGTATTCACGCAATTATACTGAGGCACAAGACAATTTGCAAGATGGGTTTTTAATTATATTTAAAAAAATTGAACAATACTCTTTTAAAGGTTCTTTTGATGGTTGGTTGAAAAGAGTAATGATTAACCATGTTTTACAACAATATAGGCAGGAAACTTTTTTAAGTTTAGTTAAAGAAGATGTTCCCGATGACGAAGAAATTGAAATAGATGACGAAGATATTTCATTAGAGTATTTACTAAAAATTATTCAAGAATTGCCAAATCAATACCGTTTAGTTTTTAATTTATATGTGCTTGATGGCTATTCTCACCAAGAAATTGCAGAAATGCTAACCATAAACCTTGGAACATCAAAATCTAACTTGGCTAGGGCCAAGATGATTTTAAGAGAAAAAATAGAACTATTTAAAAATAAAGAATTCAAAACACTTCCTTCTGCAAAATGAACGAAAGAAAAAACATAGAACGTATTTTTCAAGAAAAATTCAAAGATTTTGAAGTAAATCCCGCTGAAGAAGTCTGGGGAAATATTGAAAAAAAACTCGATGAAAAAAAACGAAGAAGAATTATTCCTTTTTGGTGGAAACTACCTGGAGTTGCTGCCGTATTTTTTATTGGTTTTTTTGTTTCCAAATCTTTTTTTATTGCACCTAATTCTACCGAAAATCCAACTGTAACCGACATAAATTCAAATCAGCAAAAGACAACAAAAACTAACCCTATATCTGTTGAAAAGCTTCGAGAAAGTAATTCAAATACTAGTTCATCAACCGATGCTGTTGTTACAAATTCTTCAGAAAAAAATAGTGCTGGCAAAAATCTTCGAGAAAGTAATTCAAATAATAGTTCTTCATCGGATGCTGTAGTTTCAAATTCGAAAGAAAAAAAGGATAACACTGAAAATAGCACTAAACCAAATTTTATTCCAAACACATCAAATAATGCGATTGCAGGAGGAAAATTTGAAAAACAAAATTCCAATAAAAACAAATCTAATGGAAAGAATACCAAATCGTTGCTAGATGAAAAAATGATATATAAATCTGAGAATGAAATTGCTATAAACAAAGAAAATGAATCTGGTTTGTCTTCTATAAAAGACACAAAATCAGTTAGTAATCTAGACGAAAAGGCAAAGCAAATTATTCCATCAGAAGGCGTTGTAAACAATTCAAAAAATATAAAGCTTGATGAATTAAAAAATAATAACTCCATAACTGCTACTACTGAAGTTGAGAAAAAAACTAACGATTCTGTTATAAAAAACAGCGTTGTTACCAATGCGTTGGAAGAATTGCTAAATGAAAAAGAAAGCAAAACAAAGCAGGAAGCTAAAGTAAATAGGTGGCAACTTACTTCAAATGTTGCCCCTATTTTCTTGGGTTCAACTTCAAATGGTTCGGCCATAGACCCCGAACTTAATAACAATTCCAAAACTTATAATACCAGTGTTGGCTTTGGTCTTGGAGTGAGTTATAATGCTACTTCAAAATTATCCGTTAGAACAGGATTAAACAAAGTCAATATGAGTTACAACACCAATGATATTATGTTCTTTGCAAGTATAGAATCTCGAGGATTAAAAAATGTATCTCCAACTCGTTCAAGTGCAATGATGGAAATACATAGTATGGTTTCCAGTAATAATTCTGTTGGTTCAACATCAGAAAACGGAATGTTACCTTTTGAAAGTGCTCTTGTACAACAAAACACTGGTTATCTAAATCAAGAAATTGGCTACCTAGAAATGCCATTGGAAATGACTTATGCGCTAATTGATAAAAAATTTGGGTTGAAGGTAATTGGTGGTTTTAGTACGTTGCTACTTCAAGAAAATGCCATTACTGTAGTTTCTGATAATAATTCGATGCTTCTAGGAGAAGCCAATAATTTGAATAATATTCATTTTAGTACTAATCTTGGAATAGGAATAAAATATGGTTTTATGAAATCTTTTGAGTTTAATGTTGAACCAATGGTAAAATATCAGTTAAATACTTTCAGCACAAATGGAGGCGATTTCAAACCCTATTTTTTTGGAATCTACAGTGGCGTTAGTTATAAGTTTTAGTTTTGTTAAAGGGTTATTAAAATTAGTTAATTGTTGTTATTGCTTCCGAGTAATAACTGAAAAGAGTTCCAAATTTGGAGCTCTTTTTAGTTTATGTCATTTTCTAATTCATTCAAAATTACATTACGCACTGTTTCTTTAACCGTTTTTTTATACTCCGGATTTTGATTTTTTGTTTCAAAAAAACGATGAACCTTTACTCGCATCAATCCGGGGCTTCCGCTTAAAAATGTATACGAAAAAAGTCTTTTGTTATCATAAAAAGTCATTGGAACAATTGGAATTTCATGTTCTACTGCCAAACGAAAAGCGCCATCTTTGAAACTGTCCAAAACAATACTTTCGTCGGGAACGCCGCCTTCTGGAAAAATACAAATACTCAATCCTTGATTTAATCTTTTCTGAGCGCGTTCAAAAACTTGCATTCTGCTTTTTGAATTGCTTCTGTCCACCAAAATACACGTTCGTTTATAGAAAAATCCAAACAGTGGAATTTTGGCTAATTCTTTTTTTCCCACAAAAACAAAAGGGTTTTTTGTTATGGAAAGCATCAACATGATATCAGCCATCGAAGTATGATTGGCAACAAACATGTAGCTTTTGCCTTCCTCTGGTTCCTGTTCAAAATTAACTTTAGTTCTAAAACCCATTCCAAATAAAATAAATTTTGCCCAAATTCTTGCCATCACAAAAAAATAGGGATACCATTTTTCTTTAAGAATCGAAATAAATAGAAAAGGAAACATGACAATGATAGGAATCGCCATCAAAATGTAAAACCAAACACGATAAAGTGTCCAAAAAACAATTTTCAATGCTCTCATGTTGTCAAATGTACTAAAAGGTATGCAATTTTTAATACAAAGCGTTAACTTTGAAGTTTAAACCACAGAGTTCAAAATTAACCATATAAGGCATATAAGTTTTCAAAGTAAAAAAAAACACTAATACTTATTTGTCCTTTTTTAACTTATATGGTAATTTTTTTTATTTTAGGAAAATTTAATTGTAAATAGAGTATAAAGAATTGTAAATAACTTATAAAAACTTTGCAAACTTTGCGAAAAACTTTGCAAACTTTGCAGTAAATTAAAAATCAATACTGAAACTCTGAAATGAATTCAGAGAAATTAAATTTAGCATTTTATGTCAAAAATACTAACTGGAATTCAAAGTACAGGAACACCACATTTAGGAAATTTACTGGGTGCGATTTTGCCAGCTATCGAACTGTCTGAAAACCCAAAGAATGAATCTTTCCTTTTTATTGCAGATATGCATTCGATTACTCAAATAAAAAACGGAAATGAACTGCGTCAAAACACCTACAGTACTGCAGCTGTTTGGTTGGCGTGTGGTTTGGATATCAATAAAGTTGTTTTTTACCGCCAATCCGATGTGCCACAAACTGCCGAATTGTCTTGGTATTTAAGTTGCTTTTTCCCATTTCAAAGATTAACGTTGGCACATTCTTTCAAAGATAAAGCCGATAGATTAGAAGATGTCAATGCTGGTTTATTTTCCTATCCCGTGTTGATGGCTGCTGATATATTATTGTATGACGCCAATTTTGTTCCCGTGGGAAAAGACCAAATGCAACACATCGAAATTACTCGAGATGTAGCTTCGCGTTTCAATCATCAATTGGGTGAAACTTTTGTACTTCCCGAAGGAAAAGTGCAGGAAGAAACGATGTATGTTCCCGGGACAGACGGTTTAAAAATGAGTAAATCTCGTGGTAATATCATCAACATTTTCTTGGATGATAAAGCGTTGCGCAAGCAAATCATGAGCATAGAAACCGATAGCACACCACTTGAAGAACCCAAAAATCCTGATACTTGCAAAATATTTGCTATCTATAAATTGGTTGCCAATGAAACTCAAATTGACGAGATGAAAATCAAATATGCCAATGCCAACAAGGATTTTGGGTATGGACATGCTAAGCAAGCGTTGTTTGAATTGATTATTGCAAAATTTCAAACCGAAAGAGAAAAATACAATTACTACATGAGTAATTTGCCCGAAATTGATGCTTTATTGCAACAAGGTGCTGCAAAAGCTAGTAAAGTTGCTGATGGTGTTTTGGAAAGAGTGAGAGTGAAATTGGGGTTTAAATAGATTACTTCTTAGACTTATCCAACGGATTTATACTTGCGCCTTGTGATTCTATATTTAAATTTCCGTTTGTAAATGTAATTACCGCATCATTCAAAAAACAATAATCCGTTTCGAGAATTTCTTTTGCCGCTGGAATTAACTCGCTAAAACGGTATTCCACTACTGAATGATTTCTTATAAATAAGTTCTTATTGGCCTCCGTTTGAAAAGTTCCCCATTTTTTGCCTGCATATAAATTAAAAATCGTTTCCGTATAACTACTAGTAAAGTTAATCTCTAGATTATCTCCTGCTTTTATAAAATGAGCACTTTTGGGCATTTTTATGGAATCGAAAAGCACTGCATTTTCAAGCAAAACCATGTCATAGATGGTGTTATTGGTTACTGTAATGTAATGATTACTGTCGCCACTTGGTGGATTTTGATAAAACGTTTCGAATGGATTATCCCCTGTTTTTAAAGTACTATTTTGTTTTAGTTGTTTAATTTCTGTTTCCTTATAACTGGTTAAAAAAACCTGAAAACTATCAATTGCATATTTCATGTTGGTGTAGTATCGATCTATTTTTGGTGGTTCTGGTTTGTATTCAGTTTCATCATCATACGTAACCTCATCATTACTGTAGCTATTAAAATCATACGAATTAAAAAAAACTACTATCCGAATAAAAACAAAAAGTCCAACCACCACATAAACCCAGGTTAAGTTTCTCTTTTTCGGAATATAGGCCTCAAATTTAGTGTCGGCTATGTCTTTATTTCTTCTAATTTTTTGAGTAAAATCGTCATCAAAAGCAGTATAGTTATTGATGGCTAAAAAGGTTTTGTTTGCTAATTCCGAATTTGAATCTTGAGTAAAGACAGACGTAATTGCCTCAAACAAATCCTTAACCTTTTGTTCTATTTCCTGATCTTTTATCTGACTTAGAAACGAAAAAAAATGGCGGTCTTTGATATATAAAATCTTAGAAAAATTACCGTAGGGTGGTTTTATAATTTTAATAGCATCATCTAATTTATCTAATGCATACTGTTTTATTGTAAAATTTAATTGGTCTGGAAAAAAATTATGCGCTTCTACCAAAACACCAATTTTTTCAAAGGTGTTGGCTTCTAGATTCTGAGTGAAAAACAAATTCAATTCATTGCCAAAAAACTGCTGAACAAAAGCTTTTACTTTATCTATTTCAAAAGATTGAAATTCGTTAGAGAAATATGTTCTTGGATATTCTTTGTTGGCAAAAAAATTAAACAGAATTCTGTTATTTAAAACCGCCTGAAACGATACAACATGGCTTTTTAATGCTTTTAAAAGTGAAGTGATATCCGAATCTTCAATTTCTGGATTGTCTTCCTTTTGAGCAACTAATTGTTTTTTTAATTGTATAAAATCGGTTCTAGATAAAGATCCGATTTTTGATTTATCAAGTGAGACCGATTCTAATAATTCAATTATATTCATCTGTATAAACTCTATTTAAAAACAAAAGTAATGGATAATTTTAAATTAAACGGCTTCAAACAATTTCCCTGGCAAAGGTCGAATCACACCTTTCAATTCCATGTTCAGCAAAATAGAAGAAATTCTATAAATAGGGAAATCACATTCGAGGGCAACTATATCCAATAGTTGCTTTCCGTTTTTTTGGAGGTAATCGTAAATTTTTTGTTCCTCGTTATCCAAGGAAACGAATAGCTGTTTTTGAATCGCTTTGTCATTACTTGATTTTGAAGCTGTCTCCAATTCCCAGCCCAAATTATATATCAAATCGGCAGCCGAAGTCATAAGATTTGCCCGTTGTGTTTTGATTAAATCATTGCAACCTTGACTAAATTTATCAGTAATTCTTCCTGGTACTGCAAACACATCCCGACTGTAATCGTTAGCTAAGTTTGCCGTGATTAACGAACCTCCTTTTTCGGCACTTTCAATTACGATAGTCGCTTCACTCATTCCGGCAACAATACGATTTCGGCGTACAAAATTTTCTTTGTCGGGATTGGAATTACTCCAAAATTCGGTTAGAAAACCGCCGTTTTGTTCCATTTTGGCAACGAATTTTTTATGCGTTTTGGGATAAATTTGGTTTAATCCGTGTGCCAAAACGCCTATCGTTTGCAAATTATTATCCATCGCCGCTTGGTGCGCCACAATATCAACGCCATAGGCAAAACCGCTAACAATTATTGGGTTAAAAATGGCTAAATCTTCTATTAATTTTTTACAAAATTCGGTACCATAAGAAGTAATTTGGCGAGTACCAACAATGCTGATTAATTTTCTGTTTTCAAAGTTGATATTCCCAGCTGAAAACAGTAAAAGTGGTCCATCAATACAATGCTTTAATTTGTCAGGGTAGTTGTCATTTTGATAATACAAAACATTATAATTTTCAGTCTGAATAACTTGCAATTCCCGTTCTGCCTTTTCAAAAATGGATTTATCTTTTAAATTTTTAATTAAAATATCTCCAATTCCGTCAATGGACTTTAACTGCTTGGATTTGGCATGGAAAATATTTTCTGCTGAACCGCAGTGGTTTATTAGTTTTTTTGCAACAATGTCACCAACGCCTTCAACTTGCAGTAATGCTAAAACATGGAAAAGTTCTGAGTTGTTCATATCAATAAATTACTACACAAATTAATTGTTTTTTATTTGAATTGTTAATAAAAATTATGAATAATTTTTTGATACTACTATTGTTTCTCTAAATTTGTTGCTATGAAGATTGAACAATACCTTTCCCAATTATTATACCGTTATCAGTGTGTTACAGTTCCAGGATTCGGTGCTTTTTTGACCGAATTCCAGTCGGCGCAATTGGATGAAAGTTCACATTCTTTTTATCCTCCAAAAAAATTAATTTCATTCAATCCTTATTTGAAAAATAATGATGGATTATTAGCAAACCATTTGGCGCAAGCCGAAAAAATGTCCTATGAAATTGCAGTAAATGCTATCCAAAACGAAGTGTCACATTGGAAAACAAAAATTCAAGAATTTGGATATTTTTCAATAAAAAACATTGGTGAATTCTCTTTAAACGCCGAAAAAAATTTAGTGTTTGTACCTGTTGATCAAATCAATTATTTGAAAGAATCCTTTGGCTTAGGCTCATTTGTTTCTCCTTCTGTAAAACGCGAAGTTTATAAAGAACTTATTGAATCCATTGAGGAGAAAGCACCTATCGCTTTTACTCCAGAACGACGAAGAAAATTTTCTGCATTGAAATATGCTGCTATTTTTACGATTTCTCTAGGATTGATGGGTGTTGTAGGATACAAATTATATGAGAATTATTTAAACCAAATTGAACAAGAAACACTCATTGTGCAGTCAAATGTTCAGAAAAAAATAAATCAAAAAATACAAGAAGCAACTTTCTTTATTGATAATCCTTTGCCTAGCGTGACACTTACTGTTGCAAGTGAAAAAAGACCTTATCATGTTGTTGCTGGTGCTTTTAGATTAGAAACCAATGCTGAAAATGCTTATAATTCATTGTTGAAATTAGGGTTTAAAGCCAAAAGATTGCCTGCCAATAAACACGGTTTACTCCCAGTTTTGTATGGAAGTTATACTTCTTACTCGGAAGCAAGACAGGCCATGAATGACATTCAAAAGCTAGACAACAAAGACGCTTGGTTATTGATACAAGAATAAAATATTCCCGAGAAATCGGGATTTTTTGTTTTCTGTAATTACCTTTGTAAAAAAAATTGAAATGAACCCAAAACACCCTTCTGAATCTTTAACCGTTTTAACCGATTTAGTTTTACCAAGTGAAACTAATCCTTTAAACAATCTTTTTGGTGGCGAATTGCTTGCTAGAATGGACAGAGCGGCAAGTATTGCAGCGCGAAGACATTCTCGAAGAATTACTGTTACTGCTTCAGTTAATCATGTTGCTTTTAACAAAGCCATTCCGCTCGGAAGTGTGGTTACTGTGGAGGCAAAAGTGTCGAGAGCATTTACATCTTCAATGGAGATATATCTTGATGTTTGGATTGAGGATAGAGAATCTGGTGTGAGAACAAAAGCCAATGAAGCGATTTATACTTTTGTAGCAGTTAACGAAACAGGAAGCCCAGTTCCTGTTCCACAAATAATTCCCGAAACGGATGAGGAAAAATCCAGATTTGATGCTGCTTTAAGAAGAAAACAATTGAGTTTAGTATTGGCGGGAAAAATGAATCCGCATGATGCAACAGAGTTAAAAGCGTTGTTTTTATAACAAAATCACGTCTAGTTCAAAAAAACGAAATGGGATTTTTTTATCTTCCAGATAACCAACTTGTCGGATTAAAATAGGTCGTGTTTTGTGAAACCATAAATTTAAGAATCGTTTTCCCCTCACCATCGGTTCTTATTTTTCCTAAACTTTGCTTCGCCGAAACTTTATCGCCTACTTGAACATTTACTGAACTCAAATTTTGATAAATGGTGAAAAAGTCTCCGTGTTTGACAATAACAGCTTTCTTTAAAGGTGTAATTAGTTGTACTTGAGTAACTTCTCCAGAAAATACTGCCCTAGCGTTAGAGCCACTTTCCGTAGAAATTTCCACACCGCTGTTATGGACAATTAATGTTTTAAAAACCGGATGTGGTTGATCTCCGTAGCCCAAACTGATTGCTCCTTTTTCTACTGGCCAAGGCAATCTTCCTTTATTTGCTTTAAAATTATCCGAAACCAATTTTCCTTCTGGAGTTAAAACAATTTTTGTAGATGACTCTATCGCTTTCTTTTCGGCGGCAGTGGCTTTTGGATTTGTTTTTGCATTAGCAGCAGCTGTTTTTTTATTGGCAGCAGCAATAGACTCACGAATTAATTTTTGGATTTGAGCATCAATTTTTTTAGTTTCTTGTTGTTTTTTCTTGATTTCTGCTGTTATTTTTCCTTTTTCTTTCTTGATTTGATTCGCAATTTTTTCTTGTTCTTGCTTCTCTTTTACAAGTTGTTGCTTCTCTTTTTCGTTTTCTACAATTAGTTTCTCCTTTTCATTTTTTTGAGCCCCAATTTTATTATTATAAACAACTAGTTGATTTGTTTTTCCTTTGATTTCTTCTCCTTGCATTTTTCTATAGCTAGCATATTGTTTCATGTACTGTGCTCTTTTATAAGCTTGCAAAAAGTTTTGAGAGGACAATAAAAACATGGCTCGGCTTTGCTCTGAACGGCTTTTATATGACTTTACAATCATCTCAGCATAGTCTTTTCGTAATTGGTCTAGGTCGCGATTGAGTTGGTTTATTTTTAACTGATTGGTATAAATATCGTTACTCAAGAGTTTGGTTTGTTTCTCAGTAGTCTTAATTAATTTTTCTTTTAACCCGATTTTTTCTTTTTGAATTAGTAACTGAGTAACTATTGATTTTTCTTTACTTTTTACGGATTGTAGTAATTGCTCTTTCTCTTGAATTTCAAGTTGAATCTTTGCTTTTCTTTCTTCCAATTGTTCTTGTGTTGTGGGTTGACTCCACATTGGTGTAGCTAAACAAAAAAAGAGTAGGAATAAAAAGATTTTTGGCATAATAGGGTAAAATTTGGCAATTCTATTTTATAAAAATTCTATCGTATCCATTAGGAACACTGTAAGGAAATGAAAGGTCTTCGTTTAATGTAATTGAATTATAATCTATTGAAATTTCTGTTTTCCCTTTCTTTTGCACTGCATTTATAAACAAATTTGAAGGTAAGAATGAGTTAGTATACTCCTGAAAATTAGAATAATTAACTTCAAACATTCTTTGTTTTTCGGCTTGTACTATTTGTTGTTTTTTTAGCAAATATTTTTCTGTTTCAAAGGAAAATGATTTTTCTGTATCATTTTCTACATTATTCAATTTATAAAATTTGTCTATTGAAACAGTGGTATAATTTGCTTTTGTCAAATCATCAATAGGTTCGCCAAGTAACATGTTTTGTATTTTAATAAAGTCTAAATCGGTTCCAAGCCATTGACTCAACGATTGATAATCGCCTTCAAAATAAGTGCCGTTCATTTTTTCATAATACTTTACTTGACTGGGTGTTATCAAAGCTTTCGCCATGGTAATTCCAAGAAAACGAATGCTTACTAAAATCTTTTCGTCTTTTTTTATTTTGATTTCGGCGGAAACGTTTTGTGACTGATTATCATCTTTATATTTCGCGCTTGATCTTATGTATAACGTAGAAAATTCGTTTTTATTATCGTAATGATTTTGAATTATTTTTTTTGAACTCATTATTTTTTCATTTGCTGAATCGTCCTTTGTTGTGTTTGTATCAACAAGCACTGCTTTTGACTTACAAGACAGTAATAAAACGAATACCAACAAGTAGCTCCAGTTTTTCATTATTTTTTTTGCTTTTTTATAAGTTCATTTGCTTTGGCAAAATACTTTTCTTTCTTCTTCATATCGCCCAATCCATTATAAGATTCTCCTAATTGTATGTTGAAATTAATTTCCAAAGCCGCATTGTCTATAACAAAATCCAAGCCAGTTTCAAGAAACTCAGCTGCTTTCTTATAACTACTCAACTGATTGTTAGCCAAACCAGCATAATAATAAAACTCAGGTTGGGTTGGGAAAAGTTGTGATAAATCATCAGCTTGTTTGGACAATATATCAAACTGTTGTTTGTCGGTGAAAGCTTGAAGTAACAAAAGCTGTGTCTCTATATCGTCTTCGGCATTTTTTAAATGCATTTCAAAATACTTGATGGCTTTATCCCAATTGGCTTTTGAATAATAAAATTTTCCTATTTCTTTAGCCACTTTCACCTCTTTATCATTATCAAAATAGGAAATGGCTTTGTCTAAATCGGGTTCGTATTTTGGGTTATTTTTAGCAAAAATTAAAAATTCATTCAACATTCGATGTTTGATTTTTGGATCTATTTTTTTACTAGGTAAAACGATATTCATGGCTTTCACGGCATTGTCTCCGTCATTATTATTCAAATGAAATTTAAACAAGCTCACTTGTGCCCAATCAGAAGCTGGGATAGCTAACTCTAATTTTTTAGCGATTTCTAGCGCTTTCTCTTCTTGATTGCTTTGTGAATACAAATAAATTAAGGCAACATAATTGGACTCTTCTTTTGGATTTTTTTTAATTTGCTCTAATAAATTATTCTTTTCCGCCGATTGATATTTGGCATCTTTCAGAATTTCTGCCTTATACAATTCCCGTTTATCCGATTTTCCCACTTTATCATTCAACTCATTGATTAATTCTAGGGCTTTGTCAAACTGTTGCGTATTCATATACAATGACACCAAGTCTTCTTTATAGTCTTCTTTGAATTCAATTAGCTTTTCAACAATAACAATGGATTGATTATAATCACGCGTTGCATAGCAAACGTCATACATTCCAACCCAAGCCCAACGGTTTTTGGGATCCATTTGGGTTACTTTTTCAAAATTGTCGTAGGCGTCTTTATATTTTTTTTGAGATAAATAGTTTTTCCCTAATTCAAAATAAACAACCGCATTATTTGGCTCTAGTTCTTTGCATTGCTGAAGAGCATCGATTGCTCTATCATAATTTTCGATGCTTTTTTGCTTTAAAGATTCATAGAAATAATTTTGAAATTTATTGTCCACAGCAGCCACATCTTGAGGTTCTGTTTGAGCCAAAAGAAAACTAGGAATTAAAATCATTCCAAAAATCCAACAATAATTTTTTATTTTTTTCATTATTCTAAAACGGAATAATCTCCGATACTGACGCTTGTGAAATCTCCATCAAAACTAGCGTGATTTCCTATCATGGCATTATCCAAATGAGCATTTTTTATGTGAGCATGTGTTTGCACCAAACTGTTTTTTATACTACTGTTTTGAACATGACAGCCATCGCCTAGAGACACGTTTGGTCCAACAGTGGCGTTAATTAAAACTACATCTTTCCCAATGTAGCAAGGAGGAATTATGGTTGAATTCTCCAATTTTACATCATAATCTATCAAATGTTCCCCATCGTTGTGCAAAAACCCTAACATTCTACTATTGGTTTCCACTGTAACGTCTTTGTTTCCACAATCCATCCACTCATCGACCTTGCCCGGCACAAATTTCATGCCTTTTGCCATCATTTGTTTAATTCCGTCATTAATTTGGTATTCGCCGCCGTGAATAATATTGTTGTCTAGTACATACTGTAGCTCATTCTTTAAAACAGCAACATCTTTGAAATAATATATTCCAATCACGGCAAGGTCAGAAACAAACTCCTTGGGTTTTTCTACCAATTCAATAATTTCTTCCTTAGTATTTAGGTTTACTACGCCAAAAGCTTCGGGTTGCTCCACTTGTTTAACCCAAATTACGCTATCAGCAGTTTTATCTAAATCAAAATCAGCACGAATTAATGTGTCTGCATAAGCAATTACCGCTGGTCCGATCAAAGAATCTTTGGCACACATAATGGCATGACCCGTTCCTAATGCTTCATTTTGATAGTAAATCGTTCCTTTTGCTCCTAATTTTTGGGCAATGGCAATCAAATCTTCTTCTACTTTTTTGCCAAAACTTTCATGGATGACAAACGCTACTTCATCTATTTTCTGATTTAAAACTCCAGCAATATCTTCCACTAAACGATGAACAATTGGTTTTCCGGCAATGGGAATTAATGGTTTTGGGATGGTTAAAGTGTGTGGTCTTAATCTGGAACCGCGACCTGCCATGGGTACTATTATTTTCATAAGCCTCCCCTATCCCCTCCAAAGGAGGGGCAACCTACTAGGGTAAATAGGATTTTAAATTTATATTTTTAATTTCTTACTGCATTTTTAAGTTTTGTAATTCCCCCTTTGGGGGTTAGGGGGCTTTTACTTTACTCCCGTTGAACCAAAACCGCCTTCTCCTCTAGAAGTTTCAGTTAATTCTTGAACTTCAATCCATTCAGCACGTTCGTGTTTGGCGATGATTAGTTGTGCTATTCGTTCGCCGTTTTCGATAACGAAATCTTCTTGGGATAAATTTACTAAAATCACACCAATTTCTCCCCGATAATCGGCATCGACTGTTCCTGGCGAATTGAGAACGGTGATTCCTTTTTTGGCAGCTAATCCGCTTCTTGGTCTTACTTGCGCTTCGTATCCAATTGGTAACTCAATAAAAAGTCCCGTTTTTACGATGGCTCTTTCTAATGATTTTAAAGTTATTGGTTCAACCAAATTAGCTCGTAAGTCCATTCCAGCCGAAGCAATGGTTTCGTAATTGGGTAATTCGTGTTGTGATTTGTTAATGATTTTTATTTGCATATTCTATGTTTTGCCACAAAGTCACTAAGACTCGAAGGTTATTTATTTTTTCTTTTAATGATTTTAAGTAAGGTTTCTTTTTCGTTGCGATAAATAAAATATAAAAATAACGATAGTAAAACTAGCTTAACTAAATAATTTTCTCTTAAAATTGGGATATAAAACGAAATAGCGGAAAACAAAATCGTAATTCCTAAGTATTTCAAAATAACATTCATTTCATAGGGAATCGGATAGTTTTTTTGACCTAACTGATAGGAAATAATCATCATGCTGCCATAGGCCGCAATAGTTGCAATAGATGAACCGTAATATCCTATTTTTGGAATTAAAATAAAATTTAAAGCTAAGGTTACAATTGCTCCAACAATGGAAATATAAGCGCCCACTTTTGTTCTATCTATAATTTTATACCAAACAGATAAATTGGTGTAAATTCCCAAAAAGAAATTGGCCAAAACAATTAACGGAATCACTTTATCGGCAACCCAATAACTTGGAGTAGGCACTAAAATTTGTTTCAATAAATCAGCAAAGGCAATGACAAACAAACAAATAAAAGAACCAAAAATAACAAAGTATTTAGTGATTGTAGCATAAGTTTGTTGTGCATTTTCATTGCTCGCATGGCTAAAAAAGAACGGTTCAATACCTAAACTATATGCCGTTCTGAAAAGCACCATGAACATACCGACTTTGTAGCACGCAGAATATGCTCCAATATCTTCTTTGGAAACATGTAATTTTTCTAATAAAATTTTATCAAAATGCTCGTTAATGGCAAAAGCAAGTCCAGCTATTAAAATCGGGAAAGCATAGCTAATCATTCGCTTCCATAGTTCGAAATCGAATTTCCAATTGATTTTCAAATAATCTGGTGAAAGGATGACAAAAGTTAGCAAACTGGCAATTAAATTGGCCACAAAAATGTAACCGACTTGAAAATTTTCAAAATAAATGGTGTTGAAAAAACCATCTGGATTTGAGTTTGCCAATTGAGGTAAAAGCAATAGGAAAAATAAATTTAATAGCACATTTATTCCAACATTGCCTATTTTAATGGCAGCATAAACCATTGGTCTTTTTGTTGCTCTTAATCTTGAAAACGGAATAATAGCTAAAGCATCTAATACTAATATCCAAATTGTATAAGTGACGTACTCAATTTTTACACCAGACCAATGTGAGAGAGCATTTCTATACAATAAAGCTAACCCTAAAAAGGCGATTGAAGTCCAAAATATCGAAACTGTAGATGTAGAGATTACTTTTTTCTTATTTTCTTCGGTGTTAAAAAAGCGGAAAAAAGCGGTTTCCATACCATAAGATAAAATCACGTTGAAAAACACAAGCCAAGCAAAGACAATAGATACATCAGCAAATTCTTGTTTGGGCAATTGGTCAACATACAATGGATTCAGCAAAAAGCTAATCATGCGCGGTAAAACCGTCGCTAATCCGTAGATAAGTGTTTGCTTAAAAAGATTTTTATATAAACTCAAGGTGCTTTTCGTTGATGAAACAAAAATAGGTTTTTATTGGATTATGAAAATCCATTTTTATCAATAGTTTTGATAAAATGAAAACCGCGGGGTTCATAACCTTGATTGTAATAAAAACGGTGTGCAGGAAAATTTCCTGTAAAGGCATCAAGAACGATACAGGTGCAATTTAATTCTATCGCTTTTTTATCAATATAGGCGGAAATTAGTTTTCCAATTCCTTTTTTACGATAGTCTGGATGGACAATAAAGTTATCAATTTCGATATATTTTCCTGTCCATAGTTTGGTGCCAAACCAAAAGCCAGTTAAACCAACACAAATTTTCCCATCAAAAACGGCTACTTGTTTGTAACTTTTTGGAATCATATCTTCGAGGAAAGATTTATAACGTTCGATAGCCATATTTGGATATAGCAATTGGATGGTTTCAAATTGTTCGAGGATTTGTTCTATTGTGGCGAGTTCTTTAATTTGCATTTGAAAATTTTTATTTTAAAAGTATAAAAAAAGAGCCAACGATTGTTAGCTCTTTTTTTAAAATAGTTTTTTTTATAATATCTTCACGCTTTATTCCCGTATCACCTTTTCTATACTACTATCGCCTGCTCCTTCCAGTCTTAAAAAGTACATTCCTTTTGATAAGCCACTCATGTCGATGGTCACTTCGGGTAGACTAGTACAATCTATGGGTAACAATACCTCTTGTCCTAAATAATTATAAACAGACACGCGCGTTATACCCGCTTGGCTATTATCAAACGTTATTCTATCACGAGTAGGATTAGGATACAATATAATGCTTTTCCCCTTTTGATCCACTACCGATAGCGGCTGACAAGCCTGCGTGGCATACTTAGTCACA
>Ga0208722_1000141_pt1 | contig 19121 bp, 24 predicted proteins | sample LakMenEpi21Sep11_FD_150722 | JGI IMG/M metagenome (GOLD analysis project Ga0208722, IMG submission 150722) | Freshwater microbial communities from Lake Mendota, WI - 21SEP2011 deep hole epilimnion (SPAdes) | ecosystem: Environmental > Aquatic > Freshwater > Lake > Epilimnion/Euphotic zone ... | reverse complement strand
GCCCATATAAGAGCCTTGAAACAATTTGCAAATTAGATAAATCTACCTAAAATGATACTTGACCACATAGGAATAGCTGTAAAAAATATCGAGAGTGCAAAAAAAATGTATGAATCTATATTGCAAAGCAAGACATACTATGAAGAAGTATTGGAAAGCCAAAAAGTCAACGTTGCTTTTTTTAAAACAGGAACTGAGTCTAAAATTGAATTATTAGAAGGCATTGGCCCCGATTCTCCTATCACTAAATTTATAGAAAAAAAAGGAGAAGGTATACATCATATGGCATTTTTAGTTCAGGATATACATGCAGAAATAGAGCGGTTGAAAAAGGAAGGTTTTGAAGCATTGCAAGAGAGCCCGAAAATAGGCGCCGCCAATAAACTCGTTTTCTTCTTTCACCCAAAATCTGTGGGCGGCTCATTAATAGAACTTTGCCAAAAACAAGACTGACCTTGAAGCATTTACTATGGGTCTTTATTTTCACTATACAAATAGTATCGCTTTCTGCGCAGAAGAGAAGTAAAGATTTGCTCGCTTTTAATCAATTTAAGGCGGGGGAATATGCGCGCTACAAAGTTATTTATAAATTTAGTGAAGTATGGGTGACGGCGGGTTTTGTCAGTTTTGAATTTGCCGAACGAGCGGTAGATAATAAACATCATACCGTTTGCATTGTCCGCGGAAACACAGCACCAGCTTTCGATATATTTTACAAAGTGAGAGATGAATATGCGACAGTTATAGAGACTAGTACTTGTCTCCCAAAATTTTTCCTTCGACGAGTCAATGAAGGTGGTTTTAAAATCCATAATGATTTCATTTTTTTGCACGATAGCCTAAAAGTCATTGCAGAAATGCAAGACAGCAAAAATGCACATCGAATGGACACGATGGCTATACCCCCAAATACGCAGGACATAGTTTCCGCTTTACTTTATTGTAGAAGCCTAGACTTCAAAAAATTGGATAGTGGACAGCAATATAATTTTCCCATTTTTCTCGACAACGAAGTATTTCAAGTAGGAGTAAAATATAACGGCAAGCAATCTATTTCCACCGAATATGGAGATTATAATTGTATAGTATTGCAGCCTATATTGCTTACGGGGCGTATATTCTCCGAAGTAGATAAGATGCGCATCTATATGACCGATGATGAGCGTCGACTGCCTGTTTATATAGAATCGCCTCTAAAAGTAGGGAGAATCGTAGCGGTATTGACCAAATATAAGACCAATTTTAAATGAAACTAAATAGTCGACTTATAGAGAATTTCCACGTTCTACTCTGGCTCATCAAAGATATGTGCTGGGCTATGGAGTTTAAGTTGTTAGGGAGTATCATGATATTACCAACGCTGTTTGCTGCAATCTGGATATTAAAAATCACCAAAGAACAGGATGAATTCTGGGTAAATCTGGCTGTTTTATTCTGGATTCTAGCGAACTCCACATGGATGCTCGTTGAGTTCTTTCAGATGGGGAGTAAATATTATTGCTTGCCATTTTTTATTTGTGGATTTATTTCATTCGCCCTGTACTGCTACAAATTATGGAAAAATAAGTCCAATGCCTAACGAGGAATATCAAAAATGGTTAGAAAAACTCGAGAACTACTGTGCATATCAGGAGCGCTGCATCTCTGAAGTCAAGACTAAGATGTATAGTCTTAAAATTCCTACTCTTCACTGCCCATCAATCCTAGAATCTCTTATAGAGAATAAGTTCGTGGATGAAGAGCGTTATGTAAGGGCTTTTATGCGTTCCAAAGTCAGTTTCAAAAAAGATGGCCTTGAAAAAATTCGCTTTGGATTGATGAAAAAAGGCATCAAAGATGCAGTTATAAAACTAGTTTTTGAAGAACTCGATAGCGAAACCTACGCTTCAAACTTAAACAGTCTCATCGAAAAAAAATGGATTAGCCTTCTTCTCAAAAATGAAAAACAAGAAGCTAAAGCAAAATTAATCCGCTATCTTTTAGCAAAGGGTTATAAATATGATGAGTTTAAAGGCTTACTCAAATAAAGAGTTCGCCTCGGTTTCCATAAATTCTTTAAATTTGTAAGGTAATACACAATATGCAAAATATCTGGAAATTTACGACTGTAGTGCTACTTATAGCTTGTTTAGCTATGGTTTTTTATTTATTTAAAGGCAAATCTTCTTTAGAAGAAAGTGGAACTATTTCTACAGATGAGATAAATATTAATGATGTCGATTATAAAAAGAAGCAAAATCCGAATTTTTTTGTTGCCAATAATGATTATTTCTTCCAAAACCCCACTACAATTCAGTTTTTAAGTGATGAATACAATTTCGACACCATATCTGTCAATAAAATTATCGAACGAAATATTCGATATATAAATACAGGTAAAAACCCTTATTTTATTAAAGATATAAAAGTATCCTGTGGTTGTACTATCCCTAGCTATGACAATAAGCCCATAGCTCCAGGTGATACAGGAAGTGTGAAAATAGAATACAATAGTGCTAAAAAAATTGGATTTAATATGAATAAACTCTCATTATATGGTAATACGGAACCATCAGAACGTTCCGTATATTTCAAAGTTTTTGTTAAAGTTTCCTCCCATTGAGAATACTTGCAATAGATTATGGTAAAAAGAGATGTGGTCTGGCTGTGACTGATCCACTAAAACTAATAGCTACTCACCTTGAAGCTCTCCCTACCATTGAGCTCCTAACTTATCTTAAGACTTATTGTCAAAAAGAGATCGTAGAAGGATTCGTCCTAGGAAAGCCATTGACCTTAAAAAATAATCTGAATGAGATAGCTAAGGAAATAGATGTATTTAAAGTACAATTGAAAGAAGCCTTTCCAGACAAATATATAGCTGAAATTGATGAACGGTTCACTTCTAAAATGGCCTTTCAGTCTATTATTGATAGTGGTGTGAGGAAAAAGAAAAGGCAAGATAAGTCTCAGATTGATATTGTCTCAGCGGTCATTATTTTACAAAATTATTTAGAATTAAAATCAAACTTTCCCAAATGATTTACCCAATTTATGCTTACGGACATACTTTGTTAAAAAAGAAAGCAGAGCCAGTAGAGTTAAAAATGGAAGACATAGCACCCATAGTATCTGACATGTATGAAACTATGTACCACTGCAAGGGCGTTGGATTAGCAGCTCCGCAAATAGGTCTTTCTATTCGAATATTTGTTATTGACAGTACTAGATTAAATGCGGATGATGAGCGCAAGGATAGATCAGAAGAAGGCTTGAAGGAAGTTTTTATCAATGCTGAAATGATCGATGAAACAGATGGCAAAGTCTCTCTAGAAGAGGGCTGTCTTAGTATACCGAATATCTATGGTCATGTAGAGCGTGAAAAGAAAATAAAAATACGATATCATAATGCAAAGTTGGAGCTAGTAGAAAAGGTTTTCACGGGCTTTACTGCAAGAGTTATTCAGCACGAATACGATCATATAGAAGGATTACTCTTTGTAGAAAAACTAAAACCGCTCAAAAAACAAATGATTAAACGAAAACTAGAAGATATAAAGAAGGGGCTCATCTCTAGTAGATATAAGATGAAATTTGCACATTAAATGAAAAAGCTACTTTTAGTCATCCTCTGTGAATTGCTAAGCTTCTGCATGCAGTCGCAGGATACTGTGCTCACACATATATCTTACCTTCAATTCCCATTTAGACTGAGTATAAAAAAACTAGAGCTGACAACCAATCAAGCAATAAAGGGCATTATTTATAAAGATAGTCTTTATACCAATGATCAGAATGATCAGATGAAGTGCACGGTATGGAAGGATGGTGAAATAAGACTAAGTTCTGTAAAAAACAATGTGCTAAAAATAGATGTACCTCTTAAAGTATGGATAGAAAAAGGCTTAGGGGCTTTTGGTGCGTATACATATAAAAGTTCAGAGTTTAAACTGACTATGTCATTTAACCTTGTTTATAGTGTATCTAATGATTGGAAATTGGTCACGAAGACAATAAAAAATGGTTATACCTGGACACAAAAACCTAGTTTAAATTTCGTTTCTCTCCAATTACCTATCACGCCTATTGTAGAAAAAATTCTTGATAAAAATCAAGGAGACTATGCTAAACTTATAGATGACCAGATAAGTAAGAATTTAAATCTAAGGGGCGATTTGGTAAAAGTTTGGAATCAACTCAAAGAGCCGCAAAAAGTATCAGATAGCTACAATACATGGCTAGCAATTATTCCACAAGCTATCTTGGCTAGTCCATTTACTCAAGATGAGAACTATATTAAATCTTCTTTTCATCTGAAGGCACTCGTGCGTTCATGTATTGGTTCAGATTCTATATTAAAAACACCTGTGACATATCAACTCCCTCCTTTAATTTATAAAAATTTGGCAGCAGACAGCTTCAAGTTATATACTATGGTTACGATACCTTATAGTGAAGCTAGTCAAATAGCTAAGAAGAAATTTGTAGATCAAGAATTTAGTTTTAACAATGGAAAATACAAGGTCAATATTCATAATATAGAGCTCTATAGCAATCAAGGAAAGCTCATGATAGAAACAGATATGTCGGGTTCTTTTAATGGAAAGACATATATTCAAGGTGAATTATATTACCAGGCAGAAGGACGCTCCGTAAGAATGCGAAATCTTTCCTTCGACATGCAGACTAAAAATATCTTCCATAAGGCTGCTAGTTGGCTTTTTAATGGTAAAATCGAACAAAGCCTTGAAGAAAAATTTGATATGCCTGTAGGGGAGCTACTAGACTATTGTAGCCAATCTACAGATCAAGCTTTGAATCGAAATCAAAATGGTATGCGACTATCTGGTAAATTAAGTCAACTAACTCCTACTCATCTTAGCAGTAAAGATAATTCCATCCTTCTTATCCTGCTAGCCACTGGACAACTGGCTATCGAAATGTAATACCGGAATAAAAAAAGGATTGCTCACCTAAATGAGCAATCCTTTCTAAACTTCATTTATACCTTAAATGATAAATTAATGAGCAGCAGGAGCGTTTGCTGTATCTGCTGGTGCTACAGAATTGGCAGTATCTAACGCCTCTGTCAACTGCTCTACAGTCTGATCTATCGATATTTCTTCTGCTTTTTTTTCTTCATTGTTACAGCTTACAAAAGATAGAGATACCATAGCAAGGGTAATAAGTACTAATTTTTTCATTCTATATTAATTTAAAATACAGTGCAAAGCTATTTTAAATAATGAACAACTAGGTTCATTATTTAAACATTTAGAAATAGATGTAAAAAAAAATAGACTACCCGAAGGTAGCCTATTTCTTAGAACGTTCTAAATAATTATCTTAATAGACCAATTATTTGATTAGTGAGCAGCAGGTGCAGCTGTGTCAGCAGCAACAACCTCTGCAGGTGCAGTTGTGTCAGCAGCTGGAGTCTCTACTACTGGAGTCTCTACTACAGTCTCCTCAGTAGCAGGAGCAGTTTCGTTACAAGAAGTGATTGCGAAAGTTGCAACTGTCAATAAAAGTGCTAATTTTTTCATTTTTGTAAAATTTATATGTTTTTAAAATTCGATGCAAAGATATGGTTTATTTGATAAGCGCAATGAATAATTTGTTAAAAATAATTAATTACTTTTCCTTGAAAATGAGATTGATATTAACTCCTTTAAAATCAAAATTTTCACGTAGTTTATTTTTCAAAAAATTCTTATAATTTTCAGGGACATACTTAGGATGATTGCAGAAAAATGCAAATGTAGGGGTGTATGCATGCAGTTGGGTAATATATTTGATCTTAATAAATGTCCCTCTATGCGATGGTGGTGGGGTAGATTCAATTACCTTGAGCATGACATCGTTCAGCTTGCTTGTAGATATGCGTCTTCGCTGCGCTTGAGATACAGACTCAATAAACTCTAAAAGTTTAAATATTCTCTGCTTTTCAGTGACGGAGGTAAAAAGGATTGGAACATCACTAAACGGAGCTAATTTTTCTCTTAATCGAGCTTCATACTCTTTCATTGTATTGGTATCTTTTTCCAATAAATCCCATTTATTCACGATGATAACAATAGCCTTTCTTCGTCGCTGCACAATTTTGAATAGAGACATATCCTGGGCCTCTATGCCCGTTTGTGCATTAATCATGAGTAAAACGACATCCGCTTCTTCAATAGATCGAATAGCGCGTATAACCGAGTAAAACTCCAAATTCTCGTGTACTTTTGTCTTCCTCCTTATTCCCGCTGTATCTATAAAAACTAGTCGCTTATCAAATTTATTATACTCTGAGTAGATAGAATCTCTTGTGGTTCCAGCTATATCGGTCACGATATTGCGCTCTTCACCCATAAGGGCATTGACAAGAGAACTTTTACCAACATTCGGCTGACCTATGATAGCTACCCTAGGAATGGCTAAAGCCTCTATTTCCTCTTTAGTGAGCTCCTCTTCTAACTTTTCTTTAGGTAGTTTTTCCACCACAGAATCGAGTAGCTCGCCTGTACCGGAGCCTGATATAGAAGATAATGTAAACATTTCTGAAAAACCTAACCCATAAAACTCCGCACTCTCATGCAGCCTTTTAGTATTATCAACTTTATTCACGACAAGAAGTACATCTTTTTTAGATTTTCTAAGCATATCTGCTACATCGTCATCCAGAGCGGTGATGCCTGTAGTCACGTCAACCACAAAGAGAATCACCTTGGCTTCTTCCATCGCTATCTTAACCTGTTCTTTAATAGCTTTTTCAAATACGTCTTGACTGCTATCCACATAGCCTCCAGTATCAATAAGGTCAAAAATCATACCATTCCATTCTACTTCGCCATAGATTCTATCACGCGTGACACCGCTAATGTCATCCACTATGGCCTTGCGCTCGCCTATTAATCTATTAAAAAGTGTGGATTTACCTACATTGGGTCTACCAACAATTGCTACTGTTTTATTCATTTCTTATCTATCTTCTTAGGATTGAAATATCCAAATTTTTCTAACACTTTATCCTTACTGCGCCAGTCTGCTAATACTTTGACAAAAATAAACAAATGTACTTTAGTGCCCGTATATGTTTCTATTTCCGCACGAGCTTCCGCAGAAATTTTCTTTAATTTCTCCGCCTGATGACCTATAATTATACCCTTTTGAGACTCCCTCTCTACATATACAATGGCCTCTATCATAGCCTCTCCTGCTGCACGTTCCTCATATCTAGAGATGACTACCTCTGTGCTATAAGGAATCTCTTTCTGATAGCTTGAAAATATTTTCTCACGGATAATTTCTGAAGCGAAAAATCGCATATTCCTATCTGTCCAGTCACTGTGGTCATAGTAAGGTGGATGCAATGGAAGGTACTTTAGTAATAATTCCACCAGCGAATCTCTACCTAATTTGAGCTCTACGGATAAACATATCATTTCCGTTACAAGGAGCAATTCTTCATAGTAAGCCATGATTTTATTTACCTCTTCTTGCTGACACTGATCTATTTTATTAATGACGACAAAGAGTGGTTTTTTCGCTCTTAAAATTTCCTTAACTAAGGGGTGCTCTGCATCCAATAAATTATACTTATCTACAACCAAGACGATAATATCCGCTTCCTCCAAGGCGAGTTCAATGTAGGAATTCATATTTAGCTGCAGCTGATAAGCCGGCTCATCTATAAATCCTGGGGTGTCCACTAGGATCAATTGACGATCATCTCCATGAATGAAGCCTTTGATATTCTGGCGTGTCGTCTGAGACTTGCTATTGACTATAGATAATTTCTCATCCAATAATAAATTGATGAGAGAGGATTTACCCACATTGGGCAGTCCTACAATATTGACAAAGCCTGATTTAAAATTAGTTGAAGTGATAAAACTTATAGTTTAGACTGCAAAGCTAAGCTAAAAAGGCGTTATACAGTTGTGATTTATGACTTGTGCTCATATATCTAGCTGTATTAACAAGGTAAAAAGACGACTCCCACCGTCGAAGCAACAAACATAGAAAAAGTGTTCTTTACTTGAATTTATCTATTCAAAAACCAAATAGATCCATTCAGAAGAGTAGCGAAGCTAACCCAGACAAGGTATAGAATCTGCAAATAAGCTGCCTTTTTATTCACCGAATAGAATGAATTGATCATAAATACAATACTAACCCAGATCAAGATAATTTCTATAAATGCAATGCCTAGCAGACGATACTTAAAAAATAAAAAACTCCAAACGAAGTTGAGTATCAACTGAACCCCAAAAATAATAATCGCTTTGGTTCGAAGTGGACTTGAAGTCTGTCTAAGAATGAGATAAAGCGAAATACCCATCAAAAGATACAACAATGTCCATACTGGACCGAATACGGCACTAGGTGGATTGAAAAATGGCTTATTCAAAGCATAAAACCAATCATCTATACCGCCAGCAGTGGCTATGCCCGAGACAGCGCCTACAGCCATAGTGAGTGTGATACAAAAAATAAAAGTGAATATTTTAGACATACTATTAAACTTAATTCAAATCTACGAATCTTATATTTACCTAAAAGAAATAAAACAAACAAAGAATCGTTTATTTTTATGATATAAATTAGTTTTCATGATTTTGCAACGCATCGTCTTCGTTTTCACTATGATAAGCTCAATGCTTATTTCTACTGGAATATACTCTCAAACATCAACCAATGAGGCAGAGCTAAAGCCTGCTGAAACGGTAGAAATAGATCGAACTATTAACCCTAATGTAGACACTGTCTTAAAAAGATCATTGCCACAAGTTAATATTATTGATAAAGGATTGACAAGAACACAAGAAGAAGAAGAAGCCTATCAAAAACTGAAGCGAAGAGTTATCAAGCTATATCCATATGCTCTGATGGCCAAACAAATTTACGAGACCTCTGCCCAAGCTACGAGCAGTATGTCAACTAAGGAAAAGAGAGGCTATTTAAAAGGAAAAGAAAAGGAATTACGAGAGCGATTTGAGAATGAGATTAAAGCACTCTATACCACGGATGGTCCTGTTTTAGTTAAATTAATCCACCGAGAGACCGGTAAAACGACCTATGAACTTCTAAGAGAATCAAAGAGCTGGCTCAACTGTATGTTTTATCAATTCGCAGCCAAAAATCATGGCTATTCATTGAAAGACACCCACGACCCTATTATAGACAATGATATCGAAAATATGGTGCAGCTCCTTAAATCTGAAGGACAGTTGCCTGTGTATTCTGGTATCTAAATGTTTCAGTGAGTTAGTAAACTATTCAAACTTTGTAGAAACAAAATCGGCGAATTCTCTTCATTTCAATTAATTTCGCTTTTCAATGAAATTGAACTATAGCCTTATTAATATAGAATCGATAGCTGTAAAGCTATTAAATCAATTTGAGCCTTATCGTATATTTTGTTTTGAAGGAAACTTGGGAGCAGGTAAAACGACCCTTATAGAAGAAATATGTAGACAATTAGGAAGTCAAGACCCTTTATCTAGTCCTACATTTTCTATTATTAATGAATATGATTCTCCGAGCGGAATTCTCTATCATATGGATTGGTATCGATTGAAAAATGAAGAAGAGGCTGCACAGATAGGGATAGAAGATTATTTGTTTAGCGGTCATTATTGCTTTATAGAATGGCACAAACAAGCGGTGAACCTTATTCCTAAGCCTTTTGTGCATGTCACTTTGACTAGCATGGAAGCTAGCACACGAACCCTTAAAGCGGAGTTAATCGAAGAATGAACAGAGTTGAAATAACCAAAGATGATTCCCCAACCCTTTACAGCGAAGCGTTTGGCCAAACCTATCACTCCATACATGGAGCCTTATCTGAGAGTTTACATGTCTTTATCAAGCATGGATTAGCTGAAATAGCACAGAGTAAAAAAGAGATTTCAATCTTTGAAATGGGTTTCGGCACAGGACTCAATGCAGCGCTCACCTGGCAATATGCCCTTCAAAATCAGCTAAAAATAACCTATATTACGATTGAAAAATTTCCTATTTCCCCGGAAGTTTCCGCTCAATTTATTACCCAAGACCTCGACCTCAACGCCGCCATAACTCGTCTACAAGAAAAGTCTTGGAATGAAGAGCATATATTTCCACAGTTTAATTTTCATAAAATCAAGGGAGATTTAATGAATCTAAATTTGAGCATGCAGTTTGATCTTATCTATTTCGATGCCTTCTCCCCTTCTTCCCAACCCGAATTATGGACCGAAGAAATTTTTTCAAAAATGTATCATCTCTTATACCCTAGTGGCCTTCTGACGACCTATTGTGCTAAAGGTCAGGTCAAGCGAAATTTAAAAAACGTAGGTTTTCTAGTAGAATCTCCGCCTGGACCTATGCGAAAAAGAGAAATGACGGTAGCTAGGAAATTAATTAGTAATATCTAATAAGTAATAAGTAATAGTTAATAAGTAACAACATATAGCTAATAAATAATAACTATTAGCTTGTAACTAGAAACTAATAGGTAGTTTTGCTGGAAATTGAAAGGCAAGTTTATCTGTACAGAGGTAATAACAACTCAATTATTCACTATTAACTATTAATTATTAGCTAGAAAATGCGTTTATTCCCCAATCAAATCAAAGCCTTAGAAGAAGTTATAGACCTAGTGGTAGTTCAAGGAGGGGTCTTAGATGGAGAGCTTAAGAAAAAAGTAGATTTCAACAAAAAATGGGGATCGAAAGATAGACGAAATTTCTATCAAGTAGCCTATGATATGGTTCGAAATTATGAACTCTTAGATTATATTGGCAAAAAGGAAGATAAAGGTGTCATTGGCGCCTATTTAGCTAGTTTGACGGAACATGCCACAGATTATGAAGTCTATAAAAACGATGAGGCTATTCAATTTCAAACCAGATTTTCCCTACCTGATAGTGCGTGGAAGATTTATGAACGTGAAGCTCCAAACGTCCAAGCCAATATCCGTGCTATGCAGCAGCAGGGAGCTATTTTCTTAAGAATAAACACGGCCCTTATTAGTCTAGAAGCTTTTTCGGAGAAGCTTAATACTCATGAGATAGCGCATACTCTAATAACGAATATTCAATATAAGCAGCGCAGTTTCAACTTAAACTGCATCCAACTCCACCAGCGTACACAGCAGCACCGATCATTTTTTGAAGAAAACCAATCATACTATGAGATTCAGGATTTAGGCTCGCAAATTATAACTGAATTTATGGATTTTTCAAATGCTACGACTATCATAGAATCCTGTGCAGGTCATGGCGGTAAAACAAGCCATATACTAGATAAAACGAGGGCTACGAATCCTCTCATCATATCCTGTGATAAGGATAAGAAAAAATTGGAAACTCTTTTAGTGCGCATAGCGAAATGGAAGAACCATAAGGTAGTCACAGAGCAGGCTAAGGACAAATTATTGGAGAAGTACGAAAACATGGCGGACATAATCTGCATGGATATGCCCTGCACTGGAAGTGGTACATTGAAACGGCAGGCAGATATCAAATATCGAATCTCTGAAAAAATTCTCGAAGAACGGGTAGCTAGTCAGCGGGAGGTTTTTCATCTATTTGATAAAACCTTAAAATCTGGAGGACAGCTTCTCTACTCCACTTGCAGCCTTTTTAAATCTGAAAATAATGAGCAAATAAAATATATAATCAGTCAAGGATATTCTCTAGAAGATGAACTTTTACTAGAGCCTAGTCAGTATCCTGGGGATGGTTTTTACATGGCGAGATTGAGGAAGAAAGCTAATAATTAATAGTTAATAACTATTAGTTATTAGTTGGATAAGCACAATGCCTGCAACCGCTCTTGCAGCAATATCCCCTCTGAATATGATAATATTCGGTCATGACTCTATAGAGGCCTTCATAGTAGTAATGAATTCCTTCTTGAAGATTATCTAAATCTGTGCTTAAATTCACTATGGTATTGAGCTCCTTAAGACAAGAGACACAGAGACAATCGTAACTGGTTTTAGATAAATAGGCTCTAGTAGAATCAGAAAGTGTAACTGAAAAGCAACCACAGTTTGTTATATCTTCTGCTAAGCAATCAAACTGAGATTGACAGCGCTGACAGATTTTTAGCACAAGATTATGCGTACTTCAAATATGGAAGTCTCAAAGCGGCAAAGCGATTCTGCAATAGATAATAAGCTCCAAAAAGAAAGCTAGAATAAAAAAGATCACTTAGTAGTGTATTTTTCAAGAAAGGTAAACCAGCAGTGTATGATGCCATAAGACCTGCTATATCCTTAGAATAAAAAGGAAGTGAAATCCATGCACCAAAGTTGGAAATTGAGAAAAATATTAATGTGGTAGTAATACTAGCTCCTAGGACTTTTGCTTTATTAATACTATTAAAGATTGTAGAACCTAGAAATGCAATGGCAACGTATGCTAGATATTGCCATATAAATCCGTCATAGAAAAAGGTAAATCCATTATTCATAGACGAATAAATGGTATTATTAAGAATAACATCGCTGACAAAGGTTGCGAATAAAGTAACGAGAATAGCTTTCCATAATTTATCAAAATGAGCTGCACAAAATAAAGCTATAGCAGACATAGGCGAGAAATTGGGCATATTTGGTATTAAACGCGCTAAGGCCACAACGATAATTAAGGCTATTAATGCACCAAATTTCAATTCTATTTTATTATTCATGTTTGAGCAATTCTAAATTAAAAGACAAAAATAGAAGATTCATTTCAAACTAAAAAAAAAAATAAGATAAGTGATTTTAACCACATAGAACTCATAGCAATGAAGTTAGTTAAATTTTATTCACCTTTTTCTATGTAAAAATTTATTTTCTATGCATTTAAATCTTCAATACTTAGTATTTTAAGGCTAAGGTAGGCGCTTTGCTTTACATAGTAGAGGGCATGATTTATGTTAAATTCTATGTGTCCTATGTGTTTCATTTGTTAATATCCTTTTAATTGCGGTTATTATACCTTATCCAAAAAAAAATAACGGACAAAAAACCAAGTCTATATATTTGCCGTGTTGGGAGATAAAAGTCCATAATGGATCCTATCTTTAAAAACGGGAATGCGGTGAGAATCCGCAGCAGTGCCAGCTACTGTAAGTTCCATTCGTTTTTCTCCAAGCAAATCCACTGTGCGTCTGCAGCGCATGGGAAGGAAGGAGAAAAGGAATCAGTCAGGAAACCTACCCAATGAAGCAATACATTCCCTCACTGTGCATGGGTGGATATTATTAATTTATTAAACACAAACAAATGAACAAATTGACATACGGTTTCCGTATTGGCTTGTATTTATGTGTGCTAGCCGCCGCTTCTCTATCTGCTCAAGATCGAGACACCAGTTATCTGCTCAAAGGAGTTGAGATTAAATCTCTCAAAGCCAATTTTACGAAAACAAATTATCTAAACGAAGTTTACACGGCCAATGCCCTCCAATTCCAATTGGCGGACCTCTACATCAAGAATTATGGTGTTGGTCAGCTTTCCACCTTTTCTGTTAGAGGTTTGGGGCCAGAGAATGTAGCTATATTATGGGAAGGCTTGCCCATCAATTCACCTATGAATGGGTTGTTAGACCTCAACCAAGTCCCTAATTCCTTGCTACAAAGTATTCAATACCGAACGGACGATAACCGATTGACCTCTGGGGGTAGTCTTTCGATTCGCAATACGGAAATGAATGAAAATATGTTGGCTATTTCCTCTACATCCTATTTATCCGAACTATTTTCACACAAAATAGATGGTAATTTCCAAAAAGGAAAATCAAAATTTGGATTTGTCAATCAACTCACGCATGGCAGAAATATGTTTGACTATATAAATTTTAATAATGAGCGCAGCAGGATAGATCATAATGCCGTACAACAAATCAACACCCAATTTTTCTATACCTATCGTCTAGCTAAGTGGAATGTGAATACAGGTTTTTGGTATCAAAACCAAGATAGACTAATACCAGAATCTGGATTTTACCCTGCGCAGACACAAAGTTTGATTGATAGAAATGCAAGAGTTTTCGCTGGAGTAAGCAATGCCAACTGGGATATCAAACTAAGCTATATGAGTGAGAGCCAGCAATACAATGACCAAAATATAGCGTGGGGACCTCCGACAGAATCTAGACATAAAGTCGTTTCCTGGAAAGGACTTATCCAATACCAAGGAAAACTAAATGATAAAATTCACTTCAACTATAACCTCTACCCTTCTCATTATAATGTGAGATCAGCCAGTTTACAGGACTCTATTACCAATATCTTAGAAGCTATTCAAACGACTAATCTGAAATATGCAGTAAATGACAAACTAAGTCTAGAAGGTGGTTTGAAATCGCAAATGAATACAAACTTCAACAATTTATTCTTGCCATACGCAGCTTTGCATTACAAACTAAATCAGCGCTGGATGACCAGCCTTATTGCAGATATCAATGAGCGAAATCCGACTATGAATGACCTTTATTTTGAGTTTTATGGCAATATCAATCTAAGACCAGAGACCAACTATCAGATTAGAAATAGCTGGAAGTATAGTAATGGAAATGCATTCGATAAGATTATCGTGGGAATAGAGCCCTATTATATCCGAAGCATAGATAAGATAAACTATCTACCAGATTCCGCATTTAGAGTATTCAATATAGATAAAACGACCACCTATGGATTCAACACCAATCTGGAGTGGGTGAGAAAAATCAGTTTAAAGAATAGTCTAAGAACCATACTCAATGTTAATTATCAAGAATCAAAAGATCAAAATGAAAAGCATTTGGCTTATGTTCCTAATTTTAAGACTATTCTTTCGCTTAATTGGATCAATAAGTATTATGAAGTACTCATGCAGAATAATTATACTGCGCAGCGCTTCACCAATACGGCCAATTCAGGGAGTTTAGCTCCTTATCTAATGACCAATCTAAAAGCTACCTATAAACACATCGTAAAATCAAATCAAGTAAATTTCAGCATAGGAATCGACAATTTATGGAATGAAAATTTCCAAGAAATCCAAGGTGCTTTTATGCCTTTGAGAAACTATTACTTTAATGTGACTGCATTATTGAAATAAATCTATAGTAATTCATTGCCCCAAAGTTTGACACTAGGGGCAATTTTTATTCATATATAGGACTTTAACTATAGCTGATTTCCGTTTAAAAAGCTCTTGATATCCATCGACTTTTTTCCTTCTGCCTGAATCTCTGTCACCCAGTAATATCCATTATTACAGGTTAATTTCAGAAAACTAGAATTGTCTGTGGCGAGTTCACATGGTTTTTCATGAACTTTTTCTAGACTGTAATGCCCTTTTTTCACGATATACTTTTTATCCTTATACAGAAAGAAAGGCTTATACACAGGATTGAGTCCTCTCACTAGATTGTGAATGGACTCACAAGAACTATAGTCTTTTATTTCTAAAATATCCTTATCTATCTTCGGAGCCGATTTGTCAGTAGGATTAAACTCTTGCGGTGAGCTTTTATAATCGCCATGTTCTATTTTAGACAATGTCTCTATGAGTAAACTCGCGCCTATTACTTTTAACTTGGAGTATAGTGAGCCAAAATCGTCTGATTCCTCTATTTTACATGTCTGCTGAAATAATATATCCCCTTTATCTATCTCTTGATTGATGAAAAAAGTTGTCACGCCAGTTTCTTTTTCTCCATGGATTATAGCCCAATTGATAGGCGCGGCACCTCTATAATTTGGCAATAAAGAGCCATGTAAGTTTATAGTACCTATCCTCGGCATAGCCCATATCACTGCAGGCATCATACGAAAAGCTACCACCACAGCTAGATCAATATTTAAGCTGCGATAGAGTTCTACGAAATCAGTAGCTTTTAACTTCTCTGGCTGGTAGATTGGTAAATTCACCTCCTGTGCATAGTACTTTACATCAGATATACTTAATTGCTGACCTCTACCACTGGGCTTATCAGGCGCAGTAATTACAGCTACTACATTCCAGCCATTTTCTACCATTTTTTTTAAACTAGCTACAGCAAAATCTGGTGTCCCAAAAAAAGCGATTCGTAAATTCTTGCTCATATGTTCGTAAAAATAAAGTTTATTCTATTAGTTCATATATATTTGTAAATAATGAACAGTACCATAATCACCATAGGCGATGAATTGCTAATAGGTCAAGTCATAGACACTAACTCTGCCTTTATAGCGCAGCGCATGAACGAAATAGGTATAGCTATCGAGCGCAGAATAGCGATCAGCGATAGTTTATCTGCTATCCAGCAAACGATTTTAGAAGCATGGAAAACCTCTCCTATATTGATAATGACTGGTGGCCTAGGTCCTACCAAAGATGACATCACGAAAAAAGCATTAGCTGATTTATTTCAAGTTGGGTTCAAGCGCGATGAGCCAACCTATCTGCATGTCAAATCATTTTTTGAAGCGCGCAAGACTCCTTTCCTATCTGTCAATGAAGCGCAAGCTGATATTCCAGATAATGCCGAAGTACTTTTTAATGCCCGCGGCACTGCGCCAGGAATGTGGTTCGATATTGATGGAAAAATACTTATATGTATGCCTGGGGTGCCTTATGAGATGGAGTATATCATGCATACGCATGTCATTGAAAAATTGCAAAGTCGATTTAATTTACCAGCCCTTTATTATGCGTATATTCAGACCTGCGGTCTGGGCGAGAGTTTTTTAGCTAAGAAAATTAATCAGATTGAAGATAGATTAAGTGCAGGTATAGGTCTAGCTTATTTGCCCTCCCCTATGGCAGTCAATCTAAGGCTCAGTGGACAGGCAGAACATAGGCAAGAAATAGACCTTGCAGCCGCTGCTATTCAATCAGAATTAAGCGACTATATTTATGGCATATCAAAGACGCCAATAGAAGAACTAGTTTACCATAGATTAAAAGAAACTAACCAAACGATAGCACTTGTTGAGAGCTGCACTGGAGGTTTTATTTCTCATTTACTAACGAATATAAGTGGCTCTTCGGATGTCTATATCGGAGGGTGGAATGTATATACGAATCCGTTTAAAACCAAACAACTCAATATACTAGAAGCTACTATCCGAGAGCATACTGCAGTAAGTGAAGAATGCGCCCGAGAACTACTAGAGAAAGCGCTAGATAAAACCAATGCAAACTATGCAATAGCTGTGGTAGGTTATCTAGAAAAATATGAGGAGAATAAACCGCATGCTTATATAGCCTATGGCAGTCCAGGAGATATCCGCACGAAAAAAGTCGATTTATTCCAGCCGCGTGTGAAAGCCAAAGAGGCTATAGCAAAAGTAGCTTTGGTGAGTTTATATAGAGAATTTTTAATTTGAAAAAGTTCTGGAAAAGTACGTTATTTTTTATGTATTAGCCTTAGTAGCTGAAATTCTCGGAACACTAAGTGGATTTGGTTCGTCCATACTTTTCGTACCTCTAGCATCCTATTTTTTTGATATAAAATATGTATTAGGCATTACTGCCATGTTTCATGTATTTAGCAATCTATCCAAGATCTATTTATTCCATGAGCATATGGATAAAAATATAATAATCAAACTAGGAGTCCCTGCTATAGTTTTCGTTATATTAGGCTCTATATTGAGTAAATATATACCTACCTATTATTTGGAAATAGCGATTAGTGTGGTTTTGACTTTGGTCGCTATTTTCTTATTAATATACTCTGAAAAGGGGTTAGAATTAAATAATCGAAACCTAGTCACTAGTGGTGTTTTTTCAGGATTTTTCGCTGGAGCTATAGGTAGCGGAGGAGCCCTTAGAGGCTTAGCTTTAACTAGTTTGCAGGTAGATAAATCTATATTAATATCAACCTCTGCAATTATAGATTTAGGAGTGGACTTCAGCCGAGCTGTTGTCTACTATTTCAATGGATTTATCAGTAAAGAATCCTTGTATATTTTGCCAGGATTAATTCTTGTCGCTATCATTGGCAGCTATATAGGAAAAAGACTCTTGGTTTATTTAAGCCAATCAAATTTCAAAAAACTAGTTTTGATCATTATAATAGCTACGTCAATATTGCAGCTATTTAAATTAATTAAACACTTCTAATGTTTCTCCATCAAAGCTAGCAAAGACCATTGTTGGGAAAGAATCACGATGCATCATATTTCCTGATTTATCGAGGCAAATAGCTCCAGCAAAACCATCAAATGGTTTGATTTCGTCAAATGTTTTTTCTACTGCGTTTTCAAGATTCATTCCATCTGTCACTCGTGTGACTATTTTTACTGCCATAGCCCCACTGACTATATCTTCACCAACTCCGGTGAGACTCACACCGCAATCATCATTCGCATAATTACCTGCCACCGTAGCTGAATCTGACACTCGTCCCACCAGTTCGAACCCCTTACCGCCCGTAGAGGTGCCAGCAGCAAGATGACCGCTTCTATCTAAGGCTACACAGCCTACAGTGCCCGTGCCTAATGATTTTAGCTTGACTTCATACTCATGCCGGCGTGTGGGTATTTCAGTAGAAAATTTTTCAAATCCATGTTTACGAGCATAATTAATGGCTCCTTCTCCTGCTAGGATCCTGTCTTGTTCCTTTTGAAGAACCATGGCTACTTGAATAGGATTCTTGGTATTTTCTAGATTAATGACACCACTCATTTTCTTTGAAACACCATCCATAAGAGACGCACTCATGCGAATTTTTCCATCGCGCTGTATCATGGAACCTATGCCGGCATTAAAGAGTTCATCATCTTCTAACAAACTAACAGCATAGACCACGGTTTCTAATGCTGTATGTGATTTTAGATAATCATAAGAGGATTTTACAATACGCTCTAAACCATCTTGTTTAGCCTTTTTAGTTTCTTGACTTTGTGAAGACTCCGAGAAGAAACCACCGTGTATGATTATTTTCATTAATACTATATTTAAGGTACTAAAGTAAAACTAGAAGACTTAATTGTCATCTTAAAGGTTTCCAAATCGAAGGTATCATATTGACTCATGACATGTGTGACTAGATGATTTATCGAAATAGGTTGGCCTATTTCTACAGAAGTTAGATTGGTATCCTTGACTTCTTTTCCATCTACTAATATCACTAAACCTGAACCAATGGCTTCCATGTGGGTATTATTATTGGTTATTAAAAGACCCGTATCCTCTCCTAGAC
>Ga0208722_1000139_pt1 | contig 19194 bp, 25 predicted proteins | sample LakMenEpi21Sep11_FD_150722 | JGI IMG/M metagenome (GOLD analysis project Ga0208722, IMG submission 150722) | Freshwater microbial communities from Lake Mendota, WI - 21SEP2011 deep hole epilimnion (SPAdes) | ecosystem: Environmental > Aquatic > Freshwater > Lake > Epilimnion/Euphotic zone ... | reverse complement strand
GCAAAGTCTTGGTTATCTATGCCAAGGTGATATGCCCAGTGCTTGGAGCTGAAGCATTGTACTATTGTACCCTTGTTTCCAATGACGAAGGCAGTAGCTATCCTGGTATCATTGCTGTTCCAAAATTTAGCAACCCCCACAGCATTGCCATTGCCTGCTGTATGGTGGAGATATATCTGCTTTTTTGGAGCCTCCTCTTGGAAATATTGGTCATTAGATAGGCGTACCTGTGATATCGTTGTTGTGTCTAATTTGCTCGGCATCGTTCTTGAGTTCTTTAGCTCTGGTTATTAAATTCTTAGCACTTATCCATAGGTCTATGCCCTTGACTGCCTTGTAATTTTCGTTAATACTCACTACCTCGATGGATACCAAGACCAATGCGAGCATCTTAGTCAACATCAAAGGAACTGAAAAGAAGGTCAACACAATGTCATTGAGTATGAAATAATCTATAAGATAGAATAGTATCACCGTTATCTCATACAACAACATCTTACTGATAACAGCAGACAACCTACGTGAGGTTATTGGTTGCTTGAGTTTCTTGGCCTTCCATACTCCCGTAATGGTATCAACGAAGATGGCAAAGCCTATCAGGAACATGAGCCCTGTGATAGGCATAAAGAAAGCACTAACCATGCTCAGGTAAATGGGCCATTTAGATTGAAACGCTGTGAGTAGTATGGATAGCTGTGTTCTCACAGTATTAAGATGCTGTTATTGTACCCATTCTCACGGAAGTTACCGCACATCCCTGTGCAAGTCAACTGCCAAGGTGTGATGCACTGGCACGTTGCGAACATAGGGCGAAGGTCAGTATCTGTATTGAGTGCTGATATGAAGATAGGGAAGAGGTTTCTGTTAGCCAATAGCCATCTGATCAACCTCTGCTCAAAGAAAGCAGCTTTCTGTGCATAGTGCTCCATACCAAAGGCTACCTCACCACGGGATACGCTTGCTGAGTAGTCACCATTCTGAGTCTGAAGTCCTTTGTTTTTTAACTGATAGCTCAAACCAAAGACAGCATCTTCTGCAGACCTCCATGCAATGACCGGCTGAATAAACTCAACCAGGTTTATCTCATCATTGGTCAAGGTCTGAGCATTGTATGCAGCCAGTAGATGGTTGTAGAATGTAGTGCCAAGGATAGGCTGTATCCTTAGAGCACTCTGAGTAGCTATGTAAGGGGTCACATCCGTTACATCCACATTGGCTGTGATGGGTGTGTTGGTCTTGAGGTAGTTTTCAGTTATGAAGTAAAGCATTACTGAGCTGTGTTAGTTGGTTCGTCAATAGGAGGTAATTGAGCCAAGGCTCGTATCTCATTGGTGGTCATTTTTTCAAGGACCTTGTTGAGTAATGGCTCACTCAAGGTGTTTAGTGCCTCTTTCACCCGGGTAGTATCATCATCTACCTCAACAATAGTATCACCAATGATTTGGTAGTTGTTGATAGTAAACTCTGCAGGCAACTTAGCTATTCCAAGGAGCTCATTGAAGATGGTCTCTACCTGTGCACGGATTTTCTTGACTACATTTTTCTCAAATATCACATAAGCCTGCTTAATATCCGAGCCACTACCCAGGGAGCCTGTGGTTCTAACGCCCATAAGAATAGGGTCGATAGTGTGAGCAAAGCAAATCTGCTCAGTATTGAGGGCAGAAGCCTCATGAAATAGCTTATCATTTGCGTTGGTTGGTAGGGCTTCTATTTTTGGTAACTGATCTTGGCTATTGGCAAAGAATGCAACCGCTTTACCAGCATTCTGTGCACCCTTCAGCCTATCAATGGTCTCCTTAATCATGTGCTTCTCCTCCTCTGACTGTGGTCTTTTTGGGAACATCATTGCAAAGGATGGGAAAATGCTGTTTTGAATGTTACTCTTAGCGAAGTATGACAGCTCACCGCTTAGAAATGCAAAGTTTAATGCCGATGTATACTGAGGTAGCGGATAGTAGTCCTGCCCAACGGAATGAACCTCATAGCAATATAGCTGAACCTCATCCTTGCAAGTCATGTGGTAGGGTTTTATCTCTACAACATCCAACCGTTGAGACCAGTCATTGCTTAAATAGTACTTTTTCTTGCACCGTGATACCCTTACTTTCTCAGGGCTTACGTTGTAGACCTTGACAAGTTTACCTTTCTCATTAAATACAAGCTTGAAGTATATCCGATTGTGCAATATTAGTTGCTGAGTAACCGCTTCAACCGTATGCTTGAGTTTAATCTTTCTTTCCCAGGTATAAAGATCCACTTTCTCCTGTGCTGTTAGCTTATTAGCATCCAAGGCATAGCCTCCACCGATAACGGCATTGGTCTTGAAGTCAACAATGGCACCATGAAGGGGTGAGCTGAAGTACATTTGATTAAGAACCTCCGGATATAGGTTGCCCTCACCGAAGTCTACCCAGTTACCTGCAGTCCATCTACCATTGACATAGGGTAAAGTTAGGTTACCTCTACCAACAGGTAGGAATGGGGTGCTGAAAGCCTGGTATCCTTCCACTACGGTAGGACCTTGCTCTTTTTTTCTGCTAAATATATCGTACCAAGCCATGTCTATGTGTATACTGATGAAGGTGCAGGTCCACTAACTACCATCCTACCCTCCTCAATGACTACACCTGTAGTCTGAGCAATGCTCAAAGGTGTGGTGAATGGTCCACTCTTCTCATATATTTGATAGGTGTATTGGCCTACAACAAGGCTGAGGTCAGTGGGCTCTACTAAATTAAATAAATTGTACCGCTCAGGATAAGATGATGTATCTGCAGCAGTGAATAAGATGGGTGTGCTCGTTGTGTTGTATTCGTTTGTAAACACAAAGAGGTAACTCGGGTTTGTCACCGTTGTTACCTCTGTAAGTGTAAGGACTATTTTGTTACTTGAATTTTGAGCTATGTAGATCATCTAAGTATATTGTCAGACCTACCGTAGAATGTTCAAAATTAGAAGTTAACCCCGATAGCTTGAAGAGCAGCAGGAGTCATGGTTACCTCGTATGCAAGGAACTCATTTTCTGCAACCAAAGTAACTGAGTACTTGGAACCATCTGCACGAGCTGTACCGGAACCTTCACCTGAAGCAGATAACTGCAAGTAAGGGAAGTACCAATACTTACCGTTAGCATCTTTTACGATGGCAGATAGGTACTGCTGTCCTGAACCTAAGATTTTGATAGCTCGTGAAGTAGCCATCTCTCTGCGGTGGAACATTAAGTTGATAGTCTGAGTCACGAATGAGCTACCATTTACAAGGTCAGCTGCAAGTTCCTCAGTGTAGTTAGATGTGTTTCTGCGGATGTAGTAGTCAGTGAAAGTGATAGTAGGAGTTAAAGAGAAAGCTGTTACTTCCCAGTCACCAGGTGCTACTGTGTTAACTGTCACACTCACTACATCATCCTGCGGGATTAAGGCAATCCCATGCAAGCCGCCTGAGTTATTCTCACAGCTCTTGGCAACCGCTTCTAAAGCTTGGCAAACATTTGGCATGATTAAAGAGTATTAAAGAGCCCCCTTTGCAGAGGGCTCAAGATTATTATTAAGAATAGAAAACGATTTCAGTAGGGTTCACGAAGTGGAAGCCAATCTTCATATCCGCACGAGTACGGATGTAAGGCTCAGCAACAGTGTCACGTAGGTTAACCGCACGCAAATCAGAGCTATCTCCTTCAGCATCGAACGCATAGATAAGGTTATCTTTCAACGTGATAACAAAGGTGTTATTAGACATCCCTTGGCACTGAACGATTTTGATACCTAAGTAAGTCAAAGACAAATCTTGAGTGATGTATGCATTGGTGTTACCTGAAGCTACTCCTAATCGGTATATGTTTACCAATTGAGTAGGAAGGTAGATGCGTAGGTCCTCAGTCTTGGAAGCTACAGATGCAGGCAATGCAGCGAATGCAGTAGAGATAGCAGTCTCAAGAGCAGTGAAGTTACTAATAGTACCAGTACCACCGTTGATAACCCCACCAGGTCCTACAGCAGCAGTCAACTTTTTCTCATAACCATCACACAATGCAAGTGTAGGGTTCAATGAAGTTGTATCACCTTGCCAACGGATGCTTTCGATGTCTTGAGCTACAGTCTTAGCCATAGTTTCCCAGTAAAAATTCATGAAAGATGCAACAGAGAAATCGCTGTTAGATCCTTTAGTCATTTGCAAAGAAACGAATGATTGCTCAAGGTCAAACTGACAAATTTGAGCCATAGCAGATACAGCACAAACGTCAATCAACACTGCACTCAAGTCATCAGTTGAGCCTGGAGTTGGCCATGCACAGGTAGATGATTGTAAAACGTTACCGAAAACAACAGTACCAAGTTTAGTCTGATATTTAACACCAGGCAAAGTACGGAAGTTGTTAGGTACATCCGACGTTAAGTAGGCAGCGGAGTAGAATGCCTCAGGGTTAGCAGCCAATAAAGCTGTTGGGTCGACTTGTAGGTCGAATTTTAATTTACGCATTTTATTTAGAATTAAATTGGTTAAACTTTCTTAGGTTCTCAGCAAGCATAGTCTTAGCATCAATCTCAATAGTCTCCTCTTCTACCTCAGTCTCAGCTCCAAGAGCCTCCTCTAATTGACTTTTAAGCTCAGCTACTATAGCTAACACTGAATTGATTTGCTCAGCTATCATCGGCTGAACAATAGCAAGGATAGCCTCAGCATCCATAGCAGGGTCAACAGCAGCCTCAACTTCCTCCTTCACTTCCTCCTCTTCCACTACAGTATCAGCCATTGCCACTTCCTCTTTCTGCTCCATGGTCTCTTCGACTTTTTCCTCTTCTTTAATTTCGACTACTTGGCCATCCTTGACCACGTAGATCTTGCCCTCAATGAGGTGCTCTCCATCCGGTAATTGCATATTATATTTAGATTTTAGTTTCATACCCATGAAGCCCTCAATGCTGAAACCAACCTGGTCCTCTTCAACCAGTTTATTGTAGTAGTCAATATCAGTTATTTGAGCTGTTAGCATCAACGTACCTGCAGGCACCTCGATGCCATAGGTAGTGTATGCTTTGTCAAGCTCGGGCTTATCTACCAACCATGCCTCAAGAATGTAGGCAGGTACTTTTTTCTCTTCGTTGTGCTCAAGGTTAAACTTAGCAGAGTTAACTAACTGCTGCATGAACTTAGAATGCATTGCATCTATCTCCTCAACCGTGAACTTAACCATGTACTCCTCATCAGTCTCATCATCTCTACGATAGATCTCCATAGGTATCATGGCAGGTGCAGTGATACGATACTTCAAGCCATCTTTGAAAGCCAATGCTTTGGTTTGTTGGTTGAAGGCCATCCCCTTTACTTTGATAGCAGGCTTAGACGTGAAGGCAATAGCCTCAATGCCTAAGTCCTCACCACCCTCTGCATACTCAGGGTCAATGGTAATGGTGTAGATTGGTAACTCGGTCACGTTTATATTGTTTTTTTTCTATATTTGTTCAAAAATTGCATATGATTAAAATACTTGACAAGGAAATACCTAACCTAATCACCGAACTGACGGTGGAACAATTTGAACAGATCACTGATTTAGGCAGTGATAGCAACCTGGACCCCATTGAAAAGCACCTCAAGATATTTGAGTACCTTGGGATACCTGAAAAGGACTTCAATGACATGGAAGTTGAGGACTTTATTAAGATTGTGCAGGAGTTCAATAGCCATCCGCAACTTGAATACCCTACCATTGATACCCTTGAGCATGAAGGATACACCTACAAGGCTGAAATGAAGATGACCGTGAGGGATACAAAGCTCATTGAGAAGTATTCATTGGCTAAGGATAAGGGCTATGTCTCTAAGATATTGGCTGTGTTTTTCAAACGTGAGGACCTTGGACCTGTTGAGCACTACACTGATGCACACCTGAAGCACAAAGCTAAGTTTTTGGCTAAACAACCTGCAGGGCTTGCTATTCCATACATAACATTCATAAGTGAAAAAATTAAACAACAAGCTCCCAAGCAGTTGGAAGGAGGTAACTCTGGAGGAGTGGACGGAGATAGCGAAGATTGATAAAGAGCAGGGAGCCATCCACTACAATAGTGAGGTCATTAGTATACTCACCGATATAGATGTAGATGAGCTTGACATAGAAGAGCTGCAGGAGTTGGTGGATAGCTGTAAGTGGTCCACCTCCGAGCCTTCAAAAAACTACAAGCATGAGGTAGAGGGGATGAGGCTCAAGGCTTTCAACAAGCTAACGCTCTATGAGTACATTGACCTGGACTATTTCTGCATACAAGGATACCTAATCAACCTACCCTACATCTTAGCTATCCTGTACCGGCAAACCAAAGAGAATGAATGGGGTGAGGTAGTTTGGGAGCCGTATGAATATGACTGCAAAGAAAGAGCTGAGAAGCTACTTGATCTACCTATCACTGATGTGTATGGTGTTATCAAGGACTTCCTTAAGTTTCGTGAGCAGTTTCTTAACACCTATATCAACCTATTCGAGGACCCACTACCTCCAGAACCTGAGGAGGGTTATGATGATGAGGAAGAGGACCCGGATACTGAGCCCGAAAAGAACACAGCAAAGTGGTCATGGGAGCTGTTGATATACAACCTGTGCAATGGTGATCTATCCAAGTCCGATGCCATAGGAGGCCTACCCCTTTACTATGTTTTTAATATGCTTGGAATGAAAAAAGAGTTAGACATCTAACGGGCTACCAACAGTGAAGCCTGCAGGAGGGTCAACCGGTACGAAGTTGTATACAATCTTTTGGTCCTTAGCCAATACCTCAACCGCTTCCACCATTGGGTAGTTCTGAGTTATCCATTCAGTGTACTGAGAATAGATTTCTGTTGTCAATCCTTCACTGCTCATGCGGTCAGTAAACTCACTAACAATATCATAGGGAGGTATCACCCCACCATTCCACAGATAGGCTCCGTTGTTAAGGAAAATAAAGTAATACATGGCAATGATGTCAATCTCAAGCTTAGCGAAGCCTGTCACCCTTGCATTGATACGCACCGAGTCAACCAATGTGCCCTCCTGATAGAGCCCCTTGCTCATGATTATCCTCTTGAGTAGTGCTGCCATCCTTCTCCTGGTAGGATACTTCACATAGAAATTGCCATCCTTTTTATATCGTGCCATCTAACAAATCTTTTGGGATACATATAGTAGTACCCTCAGTAGTGAATATATGAATGTATATCTCATCAATCTCCTCCCATTCGGTGAAGGTGTAGGTAATATCGTTGACTGTTACGCTATGCATACTTTTGTACTGTTATTCTTTTCCATGCTGCTATATCGGTGGCTGAGGATGAATGCTGCACGGTAAAGATGAGGTAATTATCTACGGTCTTATTGAAAGGTATTAAGCTAATGGCACTTGTAGTGTAATCCGTTGGTGAACTGGTACCTGTATTAAAACAATTCATGTTAGTAAGGTCCACATATATGTTTCTTTCAAACCGTTGGAACCTTACACTTGTACTCATTATACCTGCTGAACCGAGAAATGTTGCACCTGTTAAGCTGTTGGTGGTGTTGATGTAAAAGCGGAATGTGGTTGAACCTGCACCACTGACATTGGTTCTGTCTATAAAGGCCTTAATGTAGATGGTGTTAGTTGTAGCAATAGAATTGGCAGGTATCAATACGGTTGCACTGATGGTATTAGCCAATCCATTCACACCTAAGCCATAACCATTACCAATGGTAGAGGGGTTACTACTACCACCTGAAGCTGCATCGATTATCTGCTGTCCTGTTATAGCTGTGTTCACAGGTTGCCCTCCTACTATCTGTGTACATTCGATAAGGTCAGTGCTCTGTAGGTTGCCAGTGTGAGGGGTTAACCCCTGCCTCCAATCACCCCACCAATTAGGTATGCTCATACTTATATTGTCAAAGCTCCGCTAAATGTTTATTGTAGTGGCACGTCACAGTCAGTCCAGTTGTCTACCTCCAAGGTAATGGTCATGACGTAGCCTGCTGCATAGTCAAGTAGGTCATTGTTCAATGCAGTGAATGAAGGTATCCCTGATACATCCATGCTGAGGTCATTGCTAAAGGTGAAATAATTATACAGGTCCATCAGTATCTGATGCGTATCACTCAGGATGGTTATGATGTTAGCCCTATCCTTTTGGATGATGTCAAAGCAATAGATGTCAAGGGTGAAGATGTTGGTGTTCTCAGTGTTGCTAACTGATACCGGCACAATGAACACGATAGGATACTTCTCGTCCTTAGTGGCGAAGTTAGTCATCTGCTCCTTGAAGTCAGCTCCCACCTTCTTAACCTGAAGGTGAGAGTTGTAGAAGGCTTCTATCTTATTGATGGTGGACTGTAAGCTGATCATAGTTCTGCGTTCTTGTTAATTCTGTTAATTCTATTCTGTGTGGATGTCATGGCTGTCTCACTCACCACCGCTGTGACTGTGATGCCTGAGCTCTCAGTGGATGTGCCACCTGCACTCATGGTTCCGGATGTGTTACCTTGACCAAAGAGTTGTGCCGCTTGAGGTATAACCTGGGCAGCGGACCCACTTGCTTCAGCACCACCGCCTCCACCGCCACCGCCTCCACCACCTGCAGAAGGTGTACCTCCTGAAGATAGTATCTGCTTTGCCTTGGCAATGTTGGTAGCTATCTGAATAATACCGGTAGCAAACTGAGCCACACCTGCAGCACCGAACGTGGCAGCATTGGCAGGGTTAGCTGATGATGCAGCAACCAATGCAGAGATAGCCTTGGCTGTATCAATACCTATCTGTACCAATGCCGATGCCTTGTTGAACTTCTCAAGTTTCTTTTGGTCCTTTATCATCATGCCTGCAAGGTTACTCACCCCATTGAATATATCAGAGCTTGCTTGGATGAGGGCATCCCTTTTCTTTTTAGCCTCCTCAACCTGTCTCGCATCTGCAGCCTGTTGTATCTTCTCTTGGTCATCCAGGTACTTATTCTGTAGCTCAAGTAATAGAGCAGCGTTACCTTCTGCAAGTTTACGCTCCTCCTCATACTTCACCCTTAATGCTTCGAGTTCACGGGTCTCCTGGTCAGCCATTGATAGCTGAAGGTCTGCCTGTTTCTTAGCACGGTCCTCTGCTTTCTTTTGGTCCTCCATTGCACGTTGTTGATCGTACAATGCAAGTATCTCATTTCTTTTTTCCTCGGTCAGTGTAGTATCAGCAATGGCAGCCTCACGGAGTTTGTTGTACTTATCATTCTGAATAGCCAACTCCTTAGCCTCACCTTCAGGCATGAGTGCTATCTTAATTTGAAGGATAGCATCATTGGCCTTCTTTTCATTGTCAAGTAGCTTTTGCTTCTGTGCCTCACCCTGCTTATCCAGTTCCTGCTGTAGCTGAGTCTCATACATCTTTTGGAAGGCTATCTTTTCAGCAGCGTTCTTGCTCTCATCCTTCTTAAGGTCATTGAGTAGACGTGCATACTTCTCCCTGGTGATGGCTTCCTCTCTCTTCCCTGCATCCTCTATCTGTGAAAGTTCAAAGTCACGGAGCTCTCTACCTGCTTTCAAGCGGTCCTGTGCATCCTTCTCTCTCTTTGCCTTGGCTTTTTCTGCTGCCTCCTTTGCTTTGGCTGCTGCCTCTTTTGCTTTATCCTCTTCTTCCTTTGCATCGGTAGCCTCTATAATTTTTCGCTCATTGGCACCTTGTCGGAGTATCTTGTTCTCTGCATTGATTTGGTCCTGTAGCTCTTTCTTCCGCTTCATCCCATCCTTACTCCTATCGTATGCAAGTGCCTCAAGTTCTTTCTTGGCTGCCTCCTTCCTTTTGTTAGCTTCTCGGCTGAGCATCTTACTCTTTTCAAGTTCCATCTTAGTGGTATCCTTACCTGCTAACTTAGCCATGGCAATCTCATGGTCATAGCTCTCGGATACGAGCTCAGCTCTTTCCTTACTACTCTCTGCTACTATCTCATTATTTTTCTTAGCTTCAGCAGCATTTCTATCGAGTGCAGCAGTAGTCAATCCCAACCAATCAGTCAATGCCTCAAGTCCTGAGATGAGTAGGTTCAATGGCTTCATGGTAGCCTCAAGAGTTTTCTCTAAGACTCCGAACTTTTTCATGAGTATCACAATGATGGCAATGATAGCAGCCACCGCAGCTACAATGAGGAAGATAGGGTTAACCATGATCTGCATCCCTAACCTCATGAAGGCCCCTCCCAAGGTTTTCATGGTACCCATCAACTGACCGAAACCTTTACCGAGCTCCTTAGGGTTGATGCTCCCCAAGGTGGTTGCAAATATCTTAGCCTTTTCCTGTGCTCCCTCGAAGTCAAGCTCCATGAGGTCATCCTTCATGGATCTAAATGCATTCCTGGACTGCTGATACTTGGAGCCTGTGGCAAACACTGCCGCCTTCTCATTGGCATCCTTCAGCTTATCACTCAAAACCCCTGCCTGTGCAGCAAGCCTTGCCATCTCTTGAGGGTCGGTAGCATTGGCTAACTCACTCTTTAAGGCTTTTAGTTCTGCTCTTATCTGCCCAATACCTTGGACCTTCAATGGTATCTCAACTGTATTCATTATTGTGGGTAGTAATATATCATTATTGTTGTACTATTCAGGTAGCCATCTACCAATCCAACACCTATCTGTGTGGTGAATACCTCAATCACCTGGTTGGCAGGTAGGTATTGTGCAGTGATCAACCCATCAAAGATGTTACTGCTAATCATAACAGATAGCTCAGTCAGCGGTGTCAGTGGGTCATACTGGTCAAGGTATCCCCAATACTGCCCCTGTGCTATCCTTACCCATGTGATACTTCCGAAGCTCCCCTCCATGATGTATGCTGTAGGGTTAGCTATCCCTGCCTGTGTTAGGTTGGCTGTGTATCTCTTAGGTGTGTTGTCAACCGGCACCCCGTTGTAGCTATTACGCACCACAAGGTTGTCAACCACTATACCATCAGAGGTAACATCGTACCCATCACCTACTATCAATGTCTTAAACCCTGGAGGAACTACATTTCCCTTACCAATTATCTCACCTTGCATACCTCCCTCACCTGTCACGTTAGCATAGGCACTCTTCTGCTTGATGACAGTGTTGTTAGCTACCTGTTGAATAGGCCCAACGTTAGGCAGTCCAATACCAGGCTCATTGAAACCAGGTACGAATGGCATGAAGTCTATCTCAGTATCTATGCTGATGAGCTCTACCTTCGTGAGCTTGTTAGCATTGGCATCGTAGTCAATGACCTTGTTGATGTTCCACCAACTGTTATCAATGCGTATCTTATCATTGAGCTTCATCTTTTGGATGTCGCTCTCAGTGAGGTTGAACATAGCAGTCAACATCTTACCGTTGTTAATCTGCCCCATGGTCCTCCTCCAGTATCTGTTGTAAAGGTTATTCTCTGTTAGACTTGTAGGGTTGTAGTAGTAGAAGGAACAGGTCGCAAAGTTAATATCAAAGGTAGGGAGCAATGGGTCATCGAAGTGGCCTACATAGGGATAGGTCACTAACCCGGGTTGACCTACCACACCATAGTCATAGATGTTGTAAGCGTTGCAGGTTTTCATAACACCACTATCATACAGGATGCGTAGGTTAGTCTTGGGTGCAGCACCGCTAATCATTGGCACGTATGCATTGAAGGGGGTACGTATCACAGGTGTAGGACCGAATAGCACGGTCTTAGTAGTTACCTCCTTCACATACTCGTTGTCAAACACTACCTCAGCCTGCCCATAGATTTGGTTGGTCGCATTGGTGTAGGTCTCATTGGGGCTATCCTTATCCGGTGCATAGGTGAGGATGAGCTTCTTGCTTGTTAGCTCAGGTAGGAATGACAGTTCCTGCTCTTGGTCCTTGGCCAACTTGTAGGTCCAGTCTACCTCAGTACCTGCATCATAGTAGTCATCACGATGGATAAGGTTGATGAGGTTCGGCTGTACCTTGTCTACCTCAGCATAGAGGTTGAACATATTGAAAACACCCTTCACAAAGTCACTCTGCTTTATTTTCTTAGGCACATAGTCATTGACCTCCAAGGTACCACCAATGGCCACGATGTTATTGTTAGGCACAATGGTCAAGTAGATAGAGTCAATAACCATGTCAACCCTCACACCTGGAGCTTCGACACCTGTAATACTTCCAACTCTCCAACAGGTACCTGTACCCGATTGACCTGCAGGAATATGAAATGGTTGAGTCACTACAGCATATAACCTGCAGCTACTTAGCTGTTGGAAGTTGACTGATGTAACGGGTAATGTTGCCACCACCGTCTGACTCAACACCGTAGTGGTACCTGGTGCTATGGTCAACGGACACTGTACTGCAGTGCTTACAGCAGGACTTAACGGGTTAGGGTTATTGTATAGATTTTGACCTACAAATGCAGGGCTACCTCCACCTAACCCCTGAACAATAAGACCGGGCCTGTAGAAAACAGGGTTAGGATTTTGGATACTTGCATTGTTAGGCTTAGCACTGAAGATGGTTGCACCCGTTGGATTGATGATGTCAAGCCTGTACCTAATCTGCACCGTGTAGGTGTACTCCTGTGCGTTGTTACTGCTGATGTTGAAGGGAGTGGTGTATACTCCCGTGACAGGGTTGTATATGTTCTGAGGGTCCTCCGTCTCAGTCCATGCATTGATGGGTGCACCCGGTACAAATGGGATGTTAGTGTAACCAGGTACAGATGTATCTCCCGTCAACGTGAAGGGTGTGGTCTTCTCAGCCTTGACCATGTAGTCATTGTAGTCAAAGTTGTCAATGTCTCCGTTGTAGGGGATGATGAGCTTGTCAAACCTTGCAGCAGTTAACCCTGACCAGTTATATTGAAACCCTGCATTTCCAAAGATACGGTCCATGTAGGTCTTAGCAAAGATGGCAGGCTTGAATTCATTGGTGCTGTAGAAGGCATCACCACTGCCAGGTAGGAAATACTTGAAGCCATTGGCTACCGTATTGGTAAACCTGTTCACCACATTGAATGCATCGTATGTATGGTTGAGGTCACTGAAGTCTATATCTGTCAACTCAAGGTTACCAATGGCCGTAAAGAAATCAGCCTTGCTCTCCTTAACTAGGACCTCATACTCAACGCTCTCCTCATAGCCTGATGTATCCTGTACCTTGACCACGTTGGTCAACTGCATCGATACATTCTCCATGATGGGGATACCATCCTGTATGACCGAGCAGGTAGTCAAGGTGTTGATGTTGAAGGTCCCTGCCTGGATGTTCACATCATAGTACTGATTGAGTAGCCTGTTGTTATTCTTGCTACCAATGAGTTTGATGGTCTTGGAGAAGTTGCCCTTCCGTTGTGATATATCTCTGATGTCTCCTACCTGAAAGTTCAAAGGGAAGGCAGTGCCCTCCTTCACGTCAAGGTAGCCTGTAGGTAGTTGTATCCTAACCATTGACTATGTTGTTGTTAGCGAGCTTCACTTGAATGCTCTGCTTAATTAAATGCTTGTTTCTTTTTTGATATACCTCATAGCTTGAGGTTACTATATTACAGCTCACGTAGTCAGTGCTGATGGGTGCATCACAGGCATTGCTGTAGTCAGCTACCTTGATGTAGGTCTCAGGTGAGCTCAACAGCTCCACGAAGTACTCAGCCATCTGCTCAGTCATCCAGTTGGTGTTGAGGTCAAGGGTGGTATCAGTTGTGATGTGGGTGTTGAGGAAGCCTCTATCCTGTAGGTTGTAGGTCCATCGGCTACCTGTTACATAGCCCTGCACATCCTTGTTGTACTGAGTACGTGTGATGTTGCCCTTCTCATAGGATCTACCTGTGAAGGCAAAGCTACTCCAGGAACCCATGCGGTCAAGGAATAGGATGTCATACTCAATGTCTCTCACCCTTCTATCTATGCCGATGTAGTAAGGCCTTGACACCTGCCCTGCTCGGAAGTAGTACACATAGTACCACTCAGTGGTAGGCTTAATCAATGGAGCTGTACCTGCTACCAATGTAAGAGCACCATGGTTGTTAGGACCTACCGAGATACCACTCACATGGTCAGAGGCATTGACTGACTTCCTAAGTATATCACCTATGTCATTGACAAAGTAAACGAAGTCAGCACCTCCTGGGCTTCCATTGGCAACAGCGTTGAGCCATACATCCTGAGACAGCGTAGCGTTGAAGTATGGTAGTCGGGTAGTACCTTCAGGTTGGTTGGTCAGTAGTCTATCTGTTACGTTGTTCAGCATGAAGTCCTGCCAATTGTATGCAGGCATATCTACCCAACGGATGGCACCATTGAACACATATTGATTGAGGTCAAGGTGCAAGTCTCGGGTCACTGTTCTCCTGCCATCTGCATAGGTGATGGCTCCGTCCTTGTTAGGGTTCACAATGGTGGACCATAGTACATTCACCACAATGAAGGCAGGGTTAGCTACTACCACAGTGAACAGCCCCTCCATGCTCGGGTTGGCTACACCCACACCTATCTGCGTGATGTTAATCTGATCACCCACAGCGAAGGTGTTAGCCACGTTTATCTGTACCCTTCCAACGTAGGGAGCTACCAGGTACTGAGTGAGTGCAGCAGTGTAGGTGGTGGTGGTCAGGTACTCCTCACCTACCTTGACATCGTACTTGTAGTGACTGTTGGTTGCGTTGTAGACCGTTGTGTTGGTCAGGTTCAAGTCATAGCTGACATAGGACTGCAAGAGCTTCGATAGGTCCACCTCACCATAGCCAGTGCTGTACACAGGTAGCACCCGGTACTCAGCTATCTTGTTAGTGGTACCGCTCTCATAGATGTCATAGATATACTTGAAGCCCTGCAGGTTCTTGTTGGTGGAGTCATGGATAAACTTCACCTCGTTGTATGCAGGGGTAAGGGTGTAGGGTTTAGCTATTAGAGATACTGCCATACTTATATTGTCTTAATGTTCTCATCTGTTTAGAAGGACACATATGCACTATCAGTGAAGTACTCATCCTTGATGTAGGTCACCGCATACCTCACGGCATCCATGGCATCATCGAATAGCTTGACAGGTTCATCCGTGATGTGGTCTCCTATCTTCTTCCACTTGTAGTTGTCATACTCCCTCTTTATCTCCTTGTTATCCATGCAGTACACCCCGAAGGTCTTAACGTAGTCGATGCCTTTCTTGACTACCTTGTTAGCATTGATGACATCGTACCCACTGTTGACCATCTCTGCAATTATCTCGGGCCGTGCATAGTCAGCCAGGATAGTGACCTCTTTCTCAATGTTGAGCTGTCTCATCTTCTCAATGAGCATGGTGGTGGTCAGGTAGCTCTCATAGATAACAGGCTCAATGAAGATGTCCCTCTCATGCCAATACACCCTCATGAGTGCAGTGGGGTGGTTGTACCCAAAGTCAAGTCCATACACATAGGAGGTGAACCTTGCAGGCCTGTGAGTCATGAAGGTCCAGTTGGAGTAGATGTTACTCTTGCTCACTGCCTTCTGCCCTAAGGCATAGATTTGGTACAGTGCCTCATCCGTTCGCTTGAGGTCCTCTATTTGGTTCCGGATAGACTGAGGCAGGAATGGGTTGTCCTTGTAGGTGGACCGTATCATCACCGTATCCTCAGCAGGTAGCTCATACAACCATGAGCTGTTGTCGGAGGGGTTGTAGTCAAAGATAAGCTTATGCTCGGTCCTCATGTTGAGCTGAGTGAAGTCATCGAAGTACAGCTCATTGGCTTCGTTGCACCAAGCTATGTCACGCTTCCTACCTCTAATCTTCTGCTCATCATCCACACTGAAGAACTCCACCATTGACCCATTCGGGAAGGTGTATATCTGCTCAGACTTGTTGTGGGCTTCGAGTGAGTATATACCGAGGTCTTTGAGTATCTCCGTAAAGTCTCTTAATACTGTTGCTCGTAAAGCAGGGAAAGTCTTACGAATAATAGATACTACCTTGCCCTTGTTCTGCAGGCAGTACACTATCACCAACTGACATAGGCTGTAGGTCTTTGAACTCCTACTCCCTCCCTCGTTAACTATGAACCGCTCAGGACCCTGTAGGGCTTGGTGGTTCTTTTGAAATATTACCGTGCTCTTCAGCTCCATTTACTATCTTTTGGTAGGCATTGAATAGCATGACCAACTGCCTCCCATCCATTGCTACAAGTCTCCTATTGATGCGGACCTTCTCACCCTTTGTCTTAAGGATGTAGTCCTCCACCACCGAAGCCATGTAGTCTATCTGATCACTCACTGTCAGGTGTTACTATCGTGACCTTGATGCTATCTATCTTCTCACCGTTGGTGGTAGCATCCACCCTCTCGGTTAGGTTGTTCAATCTTTGGGTGATGGATGGGTTGTACTGCCCTACCATACCTCCCTCGATTTGATCCATACGGATTGCCTCCTCTATGCGTGAACAGATTGTGGCATACTCAGAATATCTCCCATCCTTGTTGCTAAAGTAATCAGTCACAGTACTCCCTTTATCTGCAGCATAGGATCTAAATCCAACTTGAGTAAGTGGTCTCTCAAGAGGGATAGCAGTAGCCTCTCCTGTCTTAGTAGATAGTGAGTAGCTATATCTCGGGTTCTGTTTGCACCATTCTCTGTAGGACTCAAAGAGCTCCCACATTTTCTCAGGGGTTTCAATGTACTTACTTTTCACCTCTAATCTGTTTTAGTTTACGTTGTGCCCATTCAATACCTTCATCACCTCCCCAGGCTAACCACATGAGCCTACCGCATCCATCACCGAGCTCTCGCTGTGAGTTCTGCCGGTGCCTTGCAAATCCTGCCATCCGTGCAATGGTGCTCTCAGTGAGTGGTTCACCCTTGGCTAACTGATTAGCTCTGGCTTTGCCTACTCCTGTACCACACTTACCCCATCCATTCTCATCAGCCCACTTAAGTGCTATCTTGGCATTCTCTGATGCTGCCTTTGGATAGTCATCATAGGACTGAGCAAACACATTCCTGTAGTTGCCAAGGGGTGTATCATACATGGAACCACACACAGCATACCGTTGTGCCTGGTCCGGATACTTCTCTTGGGTCTCAGGGTCAGCCATACACCGTGAAATGTACTGCTCTGCTGTTTCGTTAATCCTCGGTCTTGGCATCTTCAACAATGAATAAATGACCTAAACCAATTGCAGTGTAGAAAGCGTGCTCTTTGGCCAATGCTTCAGTCACTTCAAGCTTTGTGGTGCTGTTAGGTCCTGTTATCTCAATAGTTTTACCGATATACTCAGGGTTCACCTTCGGTGTTATCTTCTTTTTGCTCATATTCCGATGTAATTAGAAACGCATAATACCCAATTATCCAACCTCCTGCACCATACGCTGCTAAATCATAGTTGTGAAATAGCAGGCAAATGCCTGTAAAGATACCTAACAGGCTACAGCATGAGGCTATGAATTGGCTAATTGTCATACTTATATTGTATCTCACGAAGTTTTTGTTTAATATCAGCTATAAGATAGTGAGCTGAGGTAACAGGTATATCAAAGTACTTAGCCATTGACCGTGCTGTATTGTATCCTTTGTCAATGTAGGCACTCAGCACTATCTGTGAGACTCTATCCTCACACCTGGACCGATATATCTCGATGTATGCCTTGTTCCGGTTGTATACTTTCTCCTGTTCTATCTTACTATCCAGGTCAGTAGTATCATCTATCTCATTGACTACCTCATCAGAGCTGTTGACTGACTCCTCTCTATTGCTCTGAGAGCCTGACCACATGATCTGCTTCTTGATGGTATTGAGCATACAGCTCTTCATGGTATCTATGTCATGGCATTCTATCTTGACACAATGCAGATAGGAGTTAGATATTACTGTTGTAGCGTCTAACTGACTGCCCAGCTTAGAAAGTAGGTAATTCGTGTAAGCTTCAAGCTCCTCATACTGCTTCGAGACCAACTTGTCTAAGATACTCTTCATACCAAATAGTAAATTCCTTCAACCAAACCCTTCTACGTACAGAAGCACAGAAGCACTCCTGTGGCTGTGGCCCTTGATACTTGATACGTATCTTCAACAGCTCAATCAGTGATACCTTGGAGTAGAGCTGTGGGTCGGGGTAACTGAGTACACGGTCTACAACCTCGCAATCAGTCGGGTCAATAGGTAGGCCAATATAGCTGCTTGACATGCTAATATGAAATCAAATGAAACAAAAAGGGTAAGCCAAAACGAGACACACTTCACACAACTGAAAGCATCCCGTAGCCATGCAGACATAGGGATGCGGTCAATAGTTGCCTGGAGAGGCTCAAATTCTGTTATCCACCATGCTATGGGGATGAGAGTGAGTAGCGTATACATGCTTCAAATATAACGAAATAAACTTATCCTGTATCTCAAGGGCTACGTTCTCCCCTGCAATGAACCTCCTCACCGTATGGTAAGGAGCCTTCATGTCAAGTGCCAAGTGAACAAGTCTATACCTGTCACTGAGCATATTGTTAGCCTGCTTCACAGCCCATTGGCTAAAGGTTTCACCATTAGAAAGGTAGATCGTCAGTGTCTTCATTTTTTTTAGACTTATTTTGAACAATAGGGGTAACAGCAGAGCTGAGGCTCATAGTCCATGCTTCGATGGTATTGAAATACTTGATGGTTCCATCCTGTGCCTCCCATCTACGGCCTCGTAGGTTGTACTTGAGCTCCACCACATCCCCAGGCTTGAGGTTGTTAGCCAGGTCACACTTATCCTGTACTAATTGGAAGGTAATGTACTGTGGATACTCATCCTGGCTCTTGAGGGTTATGTCTCTCTTCTTGAACTTGTCGCTCACTGTTGTTGTTGGGGTAACGTATACCACCTCTCCTTTGAAATCACTCATATTATTTGGTTTACTTAATTACATATATTACAATCATACATCCTACCTGATAGCCCACTGAAAGTGCAAGTGCTTGCCTCAGCCTCTCGGTCCATGTCTTAGACTCTACCATGTAACCTATAAAGGGTAAGCCCAGGAACGGACCAATACCGGCAAAGAATAACATGGCTGTTGCATTACCTTCTGCCACGTATCTAATGTAGAAGGTGGAGCATATCTCGATTATCAGTGCACTCAGTGCTATTATCAGGTATCTCATTGGTCCAGGTTTATGTTGTGCTCACTCAGTATCTCATAGAATTTGTCACGTATGGAGTCCACAATGGCATACTCCTCCTCTGTTTTGTACTCCTGGTATTTCCACATAGTACGGAGCTCTTGAGATAGATCC
>Ga0208722_1000137_pt1 | contig 19407 bp, 20 predicted proteins | sample LakMenEpi21Sep11_FD_150722 | JGI IMG/M metagenome (GOLD analysis project Ga0208722, IMG submission 150722) | Freshwater microbial communities from Lake Mendota, WI - 21SEP2011 deep hole epilimnion (SPAdes) | ecosystem: Environmental > Aquatic > Freshwater > Lake > Epilimnion/Euphotic zone ... | reverse complement strand
ATATACATAATATGAATTATACATATAATGTTGATTTTTCAATGCCGGCAGAGAGAGACAAAGCAACTTTTGAGCGTGAATATCACGAAGCAGCAAAAGTATTAGATAGTCAGAAGCGTATATTTGAACAAGGGCAAAGGTTTGACCCTCAAACATTTAATAAATTATTTGAAAAAAATCAAGCGGAGGCAAAAAAAAAGAGAGAAGAACCAGAACAAGTTCAAGAATTAGTATCAGGTAAAACCCCATATACAGAATTAGATAGTAATATAACAAATAATATATCAAATTTAAACTTAGCAAATTATGATATTTATGAACAAATGGGTTCAGGTAATCCTACTTTTTCAAAAGAAGAAATACAAAGAATAAAAAAAGAACCTTCAAAACAAATGGATAAATTATCAAAATCAGAAATGGATAAATTAATTTCACAGAGAAATAGTGCTAAAATGGAATATAATACGGACAAATTAAGTGGGCCATTATCATATGATTATTTACCAAATGGAGAAGCAATTAAAAAACAAATTAATTCTAATCCAGTGAAAAACTATAATTATAATCCACAAGATATTTATAATATGGGCTCACAAGAGGCACTGCCACACACACACGCACATACATACGCGCAGCCAACGAATGTTTTTAATGGGCAATATACGGCCCCGCAACCACAAAATCAATATATGAACATACAAGATTTAATAATACAAATAAAGGATTATGAGATAAAAGAGTTAAAAATGCGACAAGAGATAGACAAATTGCGACAAGATAATAATAAATTAAAAGCTATGGTAAAGAAATTACAGAAACAACAATAATATATTTAATATATATATATATATAATATATAATTTTTAATATATATATATTATATATATTATATTACATATATAATGGATAATGATTTTGTTTTAACAGATTTAGAAATAACAGATAATATTGAGGAATTAAATATAACAACATATTATGTAATAAAACCTTTGAATGAGATATTAGCGGATTTAAGTATGAATGAGAAGAGTAATGATAATTTGATAAATTTTTGTATTAATTATAGAGAGAATGCGATTAGTAAAATGGGTAAAAATGAGATAATATTGCCGCGTTGGATAATACCAATAATAGAGACTAATGTAATGAAAGGTCATCCGGAATTAAAATTTGAACAAACTGTGGCATTAGTAAAAGACATTAATAAAACGCTTGGATTATTGGAATATAAGACTAATATGAATAAATTGAATAGAGTATATATGCCGACACAAAGATTAAAGAATCAAATAAATATAAGAGATAAATTGGATAATAAATATGTATTTATTCCATATTCAAGGGACGCGGTAACAAATATAGACGGTAAATTATCAATGTTATCAAATTTTAGGATATTTAGTAATGAATATGAATTAAAATATATATATACGGAATATATGGATATAAAGATAAATAAAAATGTGTATTATAATACTCAATATTTTATACAAAACACGGATATTTTATCAAGAGAGTATATAATTGCGCATATGAATAATTATTCAACATTGGGATTTTTAAAGATTCCTTTGAGGGGGTCATATTTAAAGTATGATTATATAATAAATAAGAAAATAAAAGAGTGTAAGAATTATAAGAATTTGTATAAAAGTAATTGTATAATTGAGTATAATAATATTAATAGATATTTGAAGGAATTATTTAAGAGTGTATTTAGAAATGTGAATAATATAATGAATATTAGGGATATTTATAAGATAATAAAATTCTTGGATTTGGATATTAAAATAAATACAAAGATAATAAATAAGTTATTACGGAATAAGGAATCTTTGGATTATTATACGCCGCCGATATTTATAGATAATTTTGATTTTGCGCAAGAAACGAATGAAAAATGGGAAAAAATAAAACATTTGTATAATAACATTGATTACAAAGAGGATATTAATTTGAATTTATTTAATTCTAATGATAATGGTCAATTATATTATGCCGCAATACAAGAGGATTATTCAACAGAAGAAATAAATAGAAAATTAACAGAATTAACAAATATATTAAAACAAATGACAGGTGCCCCGGAGGAATTTAAAGACGATAATATAATAAAGGAATTAAATATAAATAATGATAAATTAAAATTAATAAATAATGAGTTATATATATTACATAACGAGGGTTCAATTAATAGATTAATAAAATATGAAGATTATAAATTAATAGAGAGGATAAATAGAGTTAAAAACTTAATGACATATTTGGAGGATTTAAAAACAAATAAATTTAGAATTGATTATGAAATGAGTTTAATAAAATTGAAAATAAATAACAAGATAAATTCGCAAGTTAAACAAATTAGAGTGAATATTGACAAGGCTATATATAAACCAACGGAATTATATTGTTATGTGAAAAGTAATAGGAAATTTTATAATGTTAATTATTTATCAAAATTATTTTATATAAATGAGAATGATAAATGTGTATTATATGAAACAAATGAGGAATTATGGTGTAAACACGAAATCTATGATATTGAAGATTGTTCAATAAATGTGAATGATATTATTAAATGTAAATATTGTGATACAACCTTTGATGTTAAAATGAATTCTGGTTCTGGATTTACAAATGGCAAACCTAATTTATTTCATAGTGGGACGATTATTCAAGAACAAAATTTATTATCAATAATTATAAATGTGTTAATAAATACATTTTTCAAGAAATTGAATATGGAATATAAAACAAAGATAATAAATTTATTGGATGATTATTTTATTGAATATGATAAATTGAATTTGTTGATAAAAACATATAAGATAAGGGAATATGAGTTGGCTGCAAAATTAAATTTGAAGAATATTGAAAGAGCAATAAGGGCATTTAGGAAATATAAAGAATCAACAAAAGATAAAATAACATTTGATTTTAATATTACAAATTCGGAGGTATTTGTGGATAGTAATTTTATAAATAAATTTTATGCTTTGATGTTTTTTTATATATTCAATGATGTAATAACAAAGATAATTGCGATATATGAGTTAATTATGGGGAAACGTATTAAAACATTAGTATCAAATTGGAAATCTTATTGGAATATTGGATTTTTGGAATTGGATTCTAAATTTAATTATGATTATTTTTATAATATTTATTATGAGCCATTAGATAAGAATGTAATAAAAGATAAATATGTGAATATATTTCAAGTATTAAAACAAACAGAGTTTATTAAAAAGAACAAAGATGTTAAATATACAGAGGCGGATATAATAAATAAAGATAGGTTTGTATTTAATAATTTGAAAATGGAAGATATTAATGAGAATAATTATTATATGAAGAATAATGCGATAGCATTAAAGAATTTAATAAATGTTGATGTTGAATTATTTAAGAATGTTCAAGAGATAAATTCATTGAAGTTGGGTTTTATGAATTTTAATTTAAATAAAAACGAAATATATTTATCTTATTTAAACTTGGAAGATTATGAACAAGAATTAATGAATGAAAAACAAAATTTGGTATTTATTGAACCGAGTTTATGTATAACAGGTATGAGTATATATGAAAACTCTTTGATATATAATAATTATGAATATATGAAATATTTAAAGAATAAGAATAATTCGCAATATAAGATTTATAATGAATATGAAAATAATATAAAAATGATATTGGAATTAAATAAAACAACTGCGCCAAGTGAGGGTTTTATTAATTATAAGATTCAAGAAACAAAGGAGATATTATATCATAGTTTAAAGAAAAAGAATTTAATGACATATTCTTATGTTTTACCAAGTGAAATAGTTCGGGGGCCCCACGAAATAGTTCGGGGGCCCCACGAAATAGTTCGGGGGCCCCACGAAATGGAAACGAAAATTGAATCAGAACCAACAATAAAGAAACCAAATTTAAAAACAAGTTTGAGTAAAGATAAAGTTAAAAATATATTGAATAATATATATAATTATAAATATACGAAGAATATAATTAATTATTTGAATTATATAGATATTAATATTGATAAGAATAATAAATTACACGTATTGAAGTTTGGTAATTTTTTGTTTGATATATTAAATTCAAAATTATTGAAACAAAAGAAGAATGAGTTAAATAAGTCAATTGTGAATACAAAGTATGAATATAAGTCATTATTAATAAATAAGAATGATAATATTAGGGATTATGAGAATTCATATAAGATTAATTATAAGAATAATATAGCGGGGGATTTAAACATAATAAAATCATTGACACAATTAGAAACAACGGCTGAAGAAGAGAAAGATGTATCAATTTCAACATTACAAAATAATAATAATGTGATATTGAATAAATTTAATTATGATAATTATTATAATACTTTATATAAATCTTGGTATAATACATTTTTATATTTACATAGTATAATAGCGAATAATAAAACAAAAACCGCGTCGGAAATGGATTTGAAATTATTTAAAAAGAACAATTATATTTCAACATTACATAATAATATTATTAAATTTAATGTGAAACCGAAGATTAAATATAGTTATATCTTTGAATATTCATTTGAGGAATTACAAATAATATATAAATATTATAAAACAAATTATGGTGATTATAATGATTATAGTGATAATATATATATATTTATTAATACATTATATAGCAAAGCATTTATTTTAGAATTATATTATTATATTATTAATTTATGTGGTTTAGAAATAGAATTAGATATTTATATGGATATAACAACAATATATAATAATAACAAAATGGTTATTGATACAATAAATAAATTATATAAAACAATGTTTGAGCATATGTATTCTATTTTATTATTTGCGCAACCATTAGATAAAGAAATGACAAGTAATACAGATAAATATTATTTAGATAAATTTAAAAAGAATGAGAACAATTATAATATTGGTTTCACTGAAGATGATATGGAAGATTCAAGTAATACAAATGAATATGATACAGATGCCTTATTAGAAAATGATTTCCAATTAAGTAATGATGTGCCAGGTGGAGAAGAAGATTTTGATATCTTTGCCGATGAAGATATGAATGAAAATGAAGAAGATATATTAGAATTAAATAATAAACAAATTATTGAAGATGAAAATAATATATTAGAAGTTATAATAGAAGAAAATGATATAGTTATATAATATATATCGCGCACGCTCGTGTAAAATAAATGAACATACCCGATGAAATATTACCAAATTTATGGTTAGGAAGTTTTGAGGATTCGCAAAACAAAGACTTTATTATGAAAAATAATATTAATTGTATAATAAACTGCACATTAAATAAACCATTTATAAATTTAAAAATAGAATATAAATATAGAATACCAATAAAAGATGATAAGAGTTTAGAAGAACAATATTTATTATTTAATTTATTAGATGAGATAATAAACATAATAACAAAACATTATATAAATCAAGATAGAATATTGGTTCATTGTTTTGCGGGTAAGCAAAGGAGTGTTAGTTGTATAGTTGCTTTTATAGCAAAATATACTCAAATGGATTTGAATGAAATAATTAAATTAATACAAAAGAAGAGACCTTGTGCTGCTAAACCTGAATTTAATTTTTATAATTCATTAAAATATTATTTGGCTAATGGCCCAAGGCCATAAATCTTAAATTAATTAGTTTTAATAATATTTGGATAATATGATTCGTCATAAATGCCGCGTTTGGTATTCATATTTGTTTCGGCCAATTCGTCTAAAAATTCAATAATTTCAAATGTTAATGAATGATTAATATTTTGAAAATTAACAAGATTGCCTTTATAATCATACCATTTAATGTGGAAACAATCTAATCTATTGAGTGTGTTTTCAAATATCTTTGGACTATTAATGAATTTATTATAGAATCCAACGGATTCATTATCACAAATAATTTTGCCAAATATATCAATATTATATAGATTAGTATGTTGGTCGGGCATAATATAAACATTATTAAGCCCTTGTGCCATATCATATATATTAATAACATTTTGGTTATTTTTTATATTAGTTAGTTCTAAATAAATATATTTATTATAATTGAGATTAGGTTGTCTATATGGTATATTCATTTTTAATAATTCGGAATCAGTGTTTGGATTATTACCAAAATCATATATATTGGTTAAAGAAGTTGAATAATAATCGGCGCCGGTGTTATCTAATTTATGATAACTATTAAAACCTAATAAATACCATAATGATTGATAATCAAACATTTCATTTTCATTTTTCCAAAATTTTAAATGGAAGGTAAATGTTGAAATATATGAATCTGTTAATTTAATTTCTATTTTGCCTGTGTTTGAATTATATAAAATATCAAACATATCAGTGTGCCCGGCACCTGTATATTCCGCAACAATTTCATTCAATCTTGTTTTAAAATGTAATATTAATTCCTCAATGGTATAAATACCAATATCTAATTGGAAACATATTAATGGGTCTAATACTGATTTTCCTGAAACTAATTCTAATGCTACATTATCTTCTAATATATCTAAAATAATTATATTATTATTTTCTGTGATATTATTAATAGATTTTGGTATTTCAACGGATAATAATCTAATACTTTTAACATTAATAAATGATTTAGTGAATTGAACAAAGTAATTATTGGGAAACATATATTTTGGTTTTTTCTCATATATATTATTACCTAATTGAACATATGGCAAATGTAATAACCCATAATTTAATTCGTCAATTGTGTTTTCATATGTTTTATTTTCTATATCGTCATATGGAACAAATTCATATTCATATTGTTCTCTAAATTCGCTATTAATTGTAATAATAGTTTTTTTTTCTTTAACAATGCGACGATTACTTATTGGTAATAAAACGTCTTCTATTTTATTAGTTGTTAATAAATCGTCTTCTGGTAAATCTAATTTATCATAATTTTTTTTTAAGAATTCTGCTAATTTATTTTCTTCATTCATTATATAATATATATATATTATATATTCCTAATTCAAAATTTTTCATTGGGTTATGGAAATTATTTTGGGTCACGATTATTTTGGGCCCCCCGGTAATAAAGATTTAATATATTCAATTTGTGTTGAATAAGATTCTTTTTCGCCGGGGGTTTCAAGAATTAATGGTATATCATATTTATTAGCATATTTTACAACCATTTTAAATCCTTCTGTTGAACCGCCTAAATTTTCGGCGCCAATATAACCTTTGAATATATCTTGATGATTATCATTATGGCCATTAAACTTACAATTACTATCATTAAAATGAATTACGGTTAAATGTTCTAATCCTATTTTTTCATTAAATTGTTTAAAGAAGGTTTTAACTTCGGTTTTATTTCTCATATCAAGACTTCCGGCAACAAAAATGTGACATAAATCAATACAAATGCCAAGGCGCGTTTTAGTATCTGTATCAAATGAATTAAAAATGAATGCTAATTCTTCTAATGTGTATCCAATTTCTGTTCCTTGCCGGGCACTATTTTCAAGAATAATTTTAGGGGAATTTGCTAAATGCGCCGTTTGTTTAATAACTTCTGTAACATTATCAATATAGTTTTTACAAGCGATTTCATTGGTTTGTTTCAATTCTTTAATATTTTTGCCTTGGTGTATAACAACGTCGGAAGATATTTTATCTGCTTCTGTAAGTTCATTAACTAATGATTTAATTTGTTTATGAATATCTTCGTCGGGAGGGCGACAAAAATTATATAAATATTTTCCGTGAACAACAACATAATTACCGAAGTTTTTATTTTGATAATCTTTAATTAATTGGATTTCTTCTTTTTTTAATTTATTAGTGGCCCATATCTTTGGTGAAGATAAAAATAGTTGTATTGCTGTGGCGCCATTATTTTCTGCTTCAATTATTGAATCTTTAAGATTTGTTTTATTAATATGATAACCGACTTTCATTATATATTATATATTATATATTATATTCAATTTATAATAATTGATTTTTTAAATTCTTAATATTATTTAGATTTATTATATTAAACCAACAAAGAAAGTGCGCAAAATGTCTGAAGACCCAACACTTTCTCTTAGACTTTTGACAAGGGAGCCCCCAGAGGTTGTTGAAGCGAAATCATATACTTTATGCCGTTTCAAGACTGGCAAGTCGTCATTGTTTCATTTTATCCCGTGGCGCAAAGGAAAGATATGGTATAGTCCTGCTGGAGGGCCACTTGAAAAGCTTGAAGTTGATATTATTGCCGCGAGAAAGATAAATGATATTTGGTATTTTTTGGGAAGGGACGGCGTCTTTTACAAGATTTTATATGAAAACAAGATGAAGCTTGTTCCTCTTGATGACACAATGAATGCGTTTGATGAAGTGATTAGGAAGAGGTTTGTTGTTATTGACGACTGATTTTTACTTTGTTTATTAATCAAAGTAATAAATAATAGAGAATTGATTAAGTTTATAGTTTTTATTTTTTAATATATAGGCCTGTGTTTTAATATCTCTGGTTATTTTATAAGAATTTTGACCTATATTATTTGTATCATTAATATTAATACCTCGTGATTCTAATTATTTCATTATTTTAATGTTTCCAATTATAACAATGTCTAAATAGGCATTATTACCCCAACAATTTTTAAAATTGATATTTATACCTCGTGATTCTAAATATTTTAATATTACCACAATTAGCAGCAAATATATAGATATTATCTTCACACGCATTAATAAATATATTTAATTGATTAATATCATAATTGTTTAATTCATTTAAATAATTATAATATACATATAAATACATTCTATATGGTTCAGAAAATTTTAATATTTGTTTCTTATTTAATTTGATTAATTTATCTAATTCTATCCAACTATGATAAAGATAATGAATATAATCGTAATATTTTTTTATCATAGTTGGATATGATTAATAAATAAATAAATAAATAAATTCAATTTATAATTAAGAATCAACAGAAATAAATAATAGAGAATTGATTAAGTTTATAGTTTTTATTTTTTAATATATAGGCCTTTGTTTTACTATCATCAAAAGCAATATTATAAGCACTAAGACCATATATATTTTTACAATTAATATTAATACCACGTGATTCTAAATATTTCATATATTTTATATCTCCATTATAAGCAGCTTTTAAATAAGCATTATTCATATAAATATCTTTTATATGAATATTTAAACCAATTGATTCTAAATATTTTAATATTTTTGTATCATTACGCTCACAACAAGAAGCAATTAAAAAAGCACTTTCTTTATTATAATTAACATAATGAATATTAAAATCCTTTGATACTAAATATTTAATTATTCTGATATTTTCATAATTAATAGCTAATAAAAAAGCATTTGAACCATCGGTATCATCTTTAATATTAATATTTATTCCTGTTGATTCAAAATATTTTATTAATTTTATAGAACCTTCATAAATAATATCAATATAATCATAAGTATATTTATTCACATTAATATGGTCCAAATATTTTAATATTTTTATACGTTTGTTAATTATAGCCATATAATTAACATCAAACATATTTTTAAATTTTATATTAAAATTTTCATAATTATATTGTTTTAATTTATTTAAATAACCATAATAACTATAAAATAACATTCTATAAGGTTCTTCAAATTCACTTATTTCATTGCTTGTTAATTTTCTTAATGTTTTTAATGAACACATAGCATATTCAAAAAAATCTTTATATTTTTTTTTATTCAATTCCATTAATAAATATATATTAATTTAAACTAAATAAATTCAATTTATAATTAAGAATTTTAATAAAAATATTTATATAATATATAATGGCAAATAAATCCGCTCAAAAATCCGCTAAAAAATCCGCTTCAAAGAAAGCTTGTAAAAAAGAGAAAAAGTGCTCTGTTGATAAAGATAAACGCAAAGCAGGTGATAGAAAAACTTTATCAAATGGCGCAATTGGAGAATATTATGAGAGAAAAAAGAAAGACGGCACTAAATTTCTTGCTTTTAAAATTGTTAAAGGCCCAACAATGCCAATGGTTCGCAAACCAAAAGCCCCTAAATCTCCAAAAGCCCCTAAATCCCCGAAGGCTTAAATTTCAAATATATTTATATAATATATAATATATAATGAAAAAGAATAAATTGCCTAAAAAAAATATAAAAAAACCGAAGTTAAAATCCCCTGTGAAATCTCCAATAAAGAATGAATTAAATGCTTCACTAAAACAATTAGTAAAATTAAAGCAATCAATATCAAAGTATTATAATACTCAAATATGAAGGCCTCTGGAGCCTAATTTAAATAAGATTCATTAACATAGAAAACATTGTTGCGAGTGGATTTATAATATTCATTAAACTCAGGATAGTCTTCAATTTTAACATATTTAAATTGTGCATTATTGATAACATTTAGATATTGTTTTTCAATCATAGTTTCTAATTTTGCTTCATTATTTGCTAATGGATATAGCCTTTGTATATCTTCTTCTGTTTTAATTTTATTATAGAATGAGAAATACAAATTGGCAACCAAGACGCCTAATTTAACTAAATCAATAAATTTGAATTTAAAAATGCTCATACCTGTGGGTGACCATCTAATAAACCACATAATATGATTGCTTTTCATATTATAGAATAGAACGCCTGATATAGCTTGTAATGCTTGTTGAACAATATAAACATATGGGATTTTATCTGCTGAATGCCATTCTCTTTTTTGTATATTTTCAACCCATTTGAGTTTATTATCAATAGTTGAGATATGGTGAAATGGGCTAATACATTTAATTTCTAACATACCTAATAATTCTTTGTAAGTGCCTTTTGGATTTAATACGGCTTCTGGTTTTCCAACAATTCCGTCTGGTGAAACTAATATATATTTATTATGGGTATCTAAATTTAAATCAATCCAATTTTTCCCATATATTTGTTTACCTAAGTTTAATATATCAATTAATTCTACTTTAATTGAGCCAACTTGTATAACCCCGACTTTTTCTTCAATTGCTAAATGTATTAATGCTAAATCTTCATATTTGACGCCCCAACTCATATGGCCGTCGGTAGTATGAGTTTTTTCAAATGGATTTTTTTGTAATTTTTCTTCCCATAGATTACATACTTCTCTAATATTGGAGAATTTAACTTCTTTGTTATATAAATATTTTCCTATATTACTTGCAGTGCCACAAGAGAGTTCTCTTAATCTTAGCCAACTTGGGCTTTTTTGAACAACGTGAATATATAATGATTCGTCTAATTGTGCTAATTCTTCGTCATTTAAATTACTATATTGTTCGTCACAAATATCACGAACTAAATCATTTTCTTCGGCATATTTAACATTTTCTTTGTATTTATTTGTATTTGTGATAATATCAAAATTAAATTGTTCTGTTTGTGGTTGAATATAAAAATGGTTTTCTTCTGGTTCTTCGGCTGTTAATAAATCTAAATTAAACATATGATATATATATTATATATATATAATATTCAATTCTATATATTAAGAAACGCAATTGAAAAATTAATTATATATTTATTATATAAGTAATGTTTGAAATAGATAATTATAGAATAATAATGAAAAGGAATTCTGATTCAATATATTTAGAGATTTATGATATGATTAAATTTAATTTTATAAAATATATAAAAACAATAAATGATATATCTGAATTTCCACATTTGAGTTCATTGGACCAATTATATGATAGATTAAATAAAATGTTTGGACAAAATACTATTTCTTTCAAAGGTAATTCTGTTGATTTTAATATAAAAATAAAGTTATTAAATGAACAATTGATATTAAATTTTGATATTTATTATAAAAAAATGAATTCATTTAATGAAAAATTTAATATAATAATAAATAGAGAATAGATGTGTAAATTGATTTTTATTTCATTTAATATAAGATATATATATAATTAATATATTAAGTAAAAATGTCTTCTCTTGGAGATGAACCTATTATGAAAAAATGCCAATTTGATGCGAGAGGACTTTACACAAATAAATATGTGAGATATATTGTTGAAGCCGCAAATGATTCTGAACATACGAATGTCAAAGTTGTTGATATTGAAACGGGGAACCTTATTATAGAGGGATATTTTCTACTAGAAGATTGTAAAGGGTATGATGATGAAGAGTTAGATGGAATAACAACAAATGTTCAATTGATTAAATTTTTAAATTGGGCGAAAGATGATATTTGGTGGCTTGAAAGTAATTATCAGATATCAATTGATTTGGATGGTGGTTTGAAGTATGTGATTTTTTGTTTATACACACTTGTCTTTGTATATATATTAAAACTAATATATATATAATGTCTATATATATATATAGATATATAATGTTAAAAAGATATAATACAGATAAAAATATAAATGAGATAGGTGTGGATGAAGCAGGAAGGGGGCCTTTATTGGGGCGTGTTTATACTGCTGCAGTAATATGGGATAATGATATAAAGATACCTGAAAATATAAAGATAAATGATTCAAAGAAGTTGAAACCGAAGGAGATAATAATGGCGGCGGATTTTATAATGAAGAATGCTAAGATGTATTCAATAAAATATGCGACGGAGGAAACAATAGATAATATAAATATATTACAGGCAACAATGAAATCAATTCACGAATGCTTAGATGAGGTAACAACAAAGATAAATAAAGATGTATTTATAATAATGGATGGAACATATTTTAAGAAATATAAAGATATAGATTATGTATGTGTAAAAGAGGGTGATTCAAAATACTTTGCTGTTGCTTGTGCTTCAATATTGGCAAAATATTCAAGGGATTTATATATTGATGAATTATGTGAATTAAATCCTGATTTAATATATAAATATGGTATTGATACGAATAAGGGTTATGGAACAATGAAACATATGGAGGGTTTAAAAAAATATGGTATTAGTAAATTTCATAGAAAAACATTTAGGCCTTGTTCTTCTTATACAGATATGCCGAAACCATTAATAAAAATAAAAAAAATATCTATATATGAATCTGAATGTGAATTAAATGAATGTTTATTATAAATTATATATATTAATTATATATGGAAAATATGTATATGTATATAATAATAATATTATTATTTGTATCTAATATAATATATAATTTAATAATATGGAAAAAGCCACTTGTGGGCGACCGACTGCCCCTTGTGGGCGGCCAACTGACGCAAAGCGGCGGCCAACTGCCCCTTGTGGGCGGCCAACTGCCCCTTGTGGGCGGCCAACTGCCCCTTGTGGGCGGCCAACTGCCCCTTGTGGGCGGCCAACTGACGCAAAGCGGCGGCGATGTTAATTTTAAAACAAATAAGTTTAATTTTGATTTAAAAGATAAAGATTTGGAGAAATATAAACCACAAAGATTTCATAAAAATAAGTATCATTCAAGGTCAAAAAAAGTGGAAAAGCCGGCTGAGATAGAACCTCCGATATTTTATACTGAGAAAGATTATGCTGAATATAAAAGTAATAATAATATGTATAATTATTTAGAGAATGAATTATTATATGATATGTTGCCGAAATCTTCACATACTTATGTTACATAATATATTATTTTGGATTTAATTGTTGAATGGCATTATTAGAGCATTTAACAACTTTGGTGGTTAATGAGTAGCATTTATTGGGGTCGCCATAATTCCATAATTTATTATGTAATTTAGCTGGTGGTCCTCTGTATTCAATAATTTCGCATTTTTCGCCATATTCGCAAGATTTACAAAATAAAGTGGATAATCCTAAGCCCCATATAATAGCAATTATTATTTTACCTGTTGGTGTTTTTAAGAAAAACATTCTATATAATATATAATATATAAATATATTTGCGGCAATATTGCGATTTTGATAAAGACTTGCGGCAATGTCGGATTTTGATAAAGATTTGCGCGAAATGCGCAAAAGGGCCGCAAGTTATGGCGCAATTACTTGCGGAAATGTCGCATTTTGATAAAGATTGGCGCAATTACTTGCGGCAATGTCGGATTTTGAACAAGATTTCAACAAAATGCGCCAAAGGGCCGCAAGTTATGGCGCAATTACTTGCGGAAATGTCGCATTTTGATAAAGATTCCAACAAAATGCGCCAAAGGGCCGCAAGTTATAGCGCAATTACTTGCGGAAATGTCGGATTTTGATAAAGATTCCAACAAATGCGCCAAAGGGCCACAAGTTATAGCGCAATTACTTGCGGAAATGTCGCAATTTTGATAAAGATTTGAACAAAATGCGCCAAAGGGCCGCAAGTTTGATATATAATTATAAAAAGTGAAATTATATATAATATATAATATATAATATATAATGTTTAAAATAGATAATTATAGAATATCTTATTCATATAATAAAATAGAAAATATAATATATTTAAAAATGTATGATTGTGCTACATATGATACATATAAATGTATTATTGATATATATGTATTAAATGAAGATATTAAATATATACCAAAGATGGATGATTTATTAAATGTATTTAATACAATATTCAAAGATAAAAAAGATAATTTAAAAATAATATTAGGAACAAATAAAGTAGAGTTAATTTTTAATATACAAAATTTATTATTTAATATTAATTTTAGTTTAATATTAAATAAAGAATGTCGTGATAAAGAAACTGATATAATTACATTAAAAGAAACAATTTATCTATTAGAGAAAAAAGTGGAAAAATTAAAACATATGAAACATAATAAATATAATTATGAATTGAATTGTAAATTTCATTTTAAGCCAGACCAATATTATAAATATTATAATGAACAAAAATATCAAATAAATTGTAAAAATAAATATTTATATATATCACTAAATGATGAATATATAATACCTTTAATTGATAAATATATTAAAATATATTTGAAACTAAATTATTGTTTTGTTGAGAATCTTATCCTAAAATCAACAACAGGAATATTTGAAAAAGAACTCGGTAATGGTAATGCTATATACCAATGTGGTTATAATAATATAAGATGTGATTTAAATATAAAACATAATTTAAAACATTTAATATTATATAATTGCGGAATTATGGATTCGTGTTATCCAATTTTTGAATCATTAAAGATAAAAATTTTTGAAATAACAAATGATAAAAGTCCAGAACATTTATATATTCTTAATAATTTAAAGAAGACTAATATACATAAATTAATATTAAGAAATTGTTTAATACCAACAGGTATATTTACAAAGTATACATTTATACCAAAATTAAAAGAAATAGAATTATATAATTGTAAATCATATGAACATATTAAAGAATGGGCTGATATATATTTAATAAAATTATATATAATGTAAATATTTATTACTTTGTAATGTTAAATATATAATATATAATAAAGATTGCGGAAATGTCGCAATTTTGAACAAGATTCCAACAAAATTGAAAGTTTAAATAATAATAGATATATATATATTAAATGAGTTATAGTAATATAAATTCATTAAAAGATATAATAAATAAGAATATATTTTTTTTTGATTTAGAAACAACAGGGCTTGTAAAAACTAAAAAAGGATTTAAACCTGAAGAAGAATATTATAATTATAAAGATTTTACAATATATGATAGTTCAAGAATTGTATCAATTGGATGGATTTATTGGGAATTGTTTGATTTTTATTATTATTATAATATAGATATGATTAATGAACATATAATAAAACCGAATAATTTTATTATACCGGATGATTCAATTAAAATACATGGGATAACAAATGAAATAGCAAATGCTAATGGGAAAAAAATTAATATTGTATTAAAAAAAATTGGGGAATATATTAATGAATGTGATTATATAATTGGTTATAATATATATTTTGATATTAATATTTTATTAAGTGAATTATATAGAGAAAATCAGAATGAAACAATATTAAAGATTTTAAAATTAAAAGAAGAGAAAAAAATAATATGTATTGGGCAAATCTCAGCAAAAGAGGCTAAACCTAATGGATGGAAACAATATTCTAATTATAGAATACCAAAAATGGTAGATGTATATAAAAAATGTTTTAATAAAGAAATAATAAATGCGCATAATTCAAAATCGGACGTATTTGCGATGATAAAAATTTTATATTGGATTTATAGTTATTATTATAAATATAAAAATAAAAATAAAATGAGTGTAAAACCAATATTTAATGGAAAACAAGCTGATGATTATGATGAAAATGGCTTTAATTATGCCGATTCGGATTCAGATAATGAAGATTTTTCAATGTGTGGATATGGTAAGCCAATAAGTATTATTGAATATTATGAATGTATAAATTGTTATAAACAATATATAATTACAAGTTCAGCAGGAAGAGATGCGATAGATGGGGATTATGATAATTCAACAGGTGATAAATATAATTGTAATGATTGTGGAAGAATAATACATAGATATGGGCAAATATATGATAATGATGATATTATGTTTGATGAAAAAATATATTATGATGAGATTATAGTAAAAAAAAATATAGATAATGATATTAAAATAATTGAAAATAGTGAAAAGATAAAACTAAATATATTGAGTTATAATTTGTTCTATGGGGAATCACTCAAACAAATTGAATTTATAAATGAAATGAATTATGATATATTATTTTTATCGGAAGCAAGTAAAGATGTTTTAATAAATTTTGAAAATTATAGAGGCACAATATCAAACAGTCATTGCTATAATTTATATTTAGGAATAAATAATAAATATAAAATTGAAGTAATTGAAGAATATACTTTTAGAGGAATAATATTATTACACGTAAAAATAGATAATAAAGAAGTTATTTTGGGAAGTATTCATTTAGAACCAGGGCCAAATTCACAAAATAAAAGATTTGAACAATTAGAATTAATTATTGAAGTCATAAAAGAAATGAATTCAAATAAGGTTCCAATTATAATTGGTGGTGATACAAATATGATAAATAATATTAATATGGTTTGGTTTGATTTATATGATGTATATTTATATGAAAGTAATAGTAAATATAAAGTAACATATCCAAATAAGAATTTTAATGATGAAAGAATAATATATAAAACAAAGAATGAATATAGATATGATAGATTTTTTATAAAAAATTGTAAATATATATCTTTTAAAACAATTGAAAATAATGATTCTGACCATTTAGCAATTACAACAACTGTTGAATTATAATGCGCCAATGCCGCAATTTACTTTGTTGAATATAATTTTGATAAAGTTTTGCGCAATTACTTGCGGAAATGTCGGATTTTGCGCAAATCTTGAATAAAATGCGCCAAAGGGCTGCAAGTTATAGCGCAATTACTTGCGGAAATGTCGGATTTTGATAAAGATTTGCGCAATTACTTGCGGCAATGTCGGATTTTGATAAAGATTTGCGCAAAATGCGCCAAAGGGCCACAAGTTATGGCGCAATTACTTGTGGAAATGTCGGATTTTGAAAAAGATTCCAACAAAAATGCGCCAAAAGGCGCCAATTAAAAAGTAAATATATAATATATTATATATTATAGAATGAATTTAAAGAAGATTAAAAAAATTATAGAGACTAAGCCTTTGACGGATGAAAATTTAGCCATAGTAAGTTATTATATTTATGTATATTTTTTTAATTATTCTTTTTATCATAATAACAAAGATATAACAAGTTCTTTTTTTAAATACAAAAAGAAAAAGATGGAGATAATTAATTTTGACAATTTTGTGGATAAATCTTTTTTTGAAGAGGTTAAGAATAAGCCTCATAATGGTTCATATATATTGTATTTTGACCCATATATATTAGTGGATGTTAAGACTATGATTAATTATTATGATGAATATGAAAGTTGTTGGGCACGAGATTATGTATCTTTTAAATCATTTTTATATAATGATAATATATATTTATTTGATGATTATAGTAAAGATGAAAATGAGGGGCCAATTATATATAATATAAAAGAACACATTTTATATAATTATAATTACGAATTTTTTTGTATAATGGATGCGCCCAGAATACATTATAATGATTCGCGTATGAATATAGGGTCAAAATTTTATGTTAATAATAATACATTTAATACAATAGATAATAATATTAGTATTTATTATAATGATAGACGTAAAATTACAAGTTATATTATTAAAAAAAAAGAAAATATGAATACATATATATTTAAATATAAATATACATATATACGTGAAGATATAGATAAACTTGATAATATAATAAGAGAAGACAGTAAAATAGAACATTTTGAGTTAAGATTTTTGGATAAATATATTAATATAAGTAAAATACGTATTAATTATGAATATTGTTATAAAAATAGATATTTATATATATAAATGGCGCCAATTGAAAATAATATATAATATATAATATATTATATATTATGAAATATAATTTAAAGAAGATAAAAAAATTTATAGATAAAGAGCCTTTAACAAAGGAACGTTTAGCTAAGATTAGTTTTTATATATATATATATATTTTTGAATATTATGAGGATGGAAATAGTTATCTAAGGCCAAAATTTAAACCAAATAAAACTAAATTTAAAAAGAAAAATGATATAGATATTATAAAATATAATGATTATGGCCATAGTCACGGATATAGTTTAGATTATTATGCTTTTAAATCTTATATTAGTGATGATATTATTAAAATAAAAGATGATTCAAATAGTGATTATGATATGTATATATATTATAATATTAAAACAAATATATTATATTGTAATGATTATAATAATGAAGAAAATGAAATTTACTATGATGATTATAGAATGAAATTCTCTAAAAATAATAACATTGTTTATTTAAAAAATAATACATTATATAATAATGAATATGATGTATATTATCATAAATTAAATAATCAAAATAATAAGATTACGTTTTCAAGTAAATTAATGAAAGAGCGCAAATATAATAATATTTATATTACAAAAGATGATATGGAATATATTGATTATGAAGAATATATAAAAAGATGGCAATTTAGCACTCTTGGAGCTTATATTGATAATATTGAATATATTACTTCAAAAAATAAATATATTAATAAATATAATTTTAAATCTTTAAAAAATACAGAATGTTATTTTAATTATAAATATATATATATTTAATACTTTGGCGCCAAGGGTCGCAATTACTTGCGGAAATGTCGGATTTTGATAAAGAATCCAACAAAATGCGCCAAGGGCCGCAAGTTAGGCGCAATTACTTGCGGAAATGTCGGATTTTGATAAAGAATCCAACAAAATGCGCCAAAGGGCCGCAAGTTACTTGCGGAAATGTCGGATTTTGATAAAGAATCCA
>Ga0208722_1000133_pt1 | contig 19507 bp, 31 predicted proteins | sample LakMenEpi21Sep11_FD_150722 | JGI IMG/M metagenome (GOLD analysis project Ga0208722, IMG submission 150722) | Freshwater microbial communities from Lake Mendota, WI - 21SEP2011 deep hole epilimnion (SPAdes) | ecosystem: Environmental > Aquatic > Freshwater > Lake > Epilimnion/Euphotic zone ... | reverse complement strand
AGTGGCTCGCCTGCCGTCGTCAACTCATCTGGCTCTGTAAAGTCCACCACCGTGTCGATACCCAACAAGCCAAGCTCAGCTGCTGAGTCTTTTAACTCGGCTGGATTCTTGGCAGGATATTTCCCGCAATACAAACGATGCTGGATCGCCTCATACAACAAGCAACTATTGCCTGGACCAATCGCCCTACTCTTTGTAGTTAGCTTCAACAACACTGATGAACTCCATCGTCATTTCCAAAAGATCTGAAACTTGAGCCAAGCCTTCCAAGAGGCCGCTCTCCCTGATTTTATTCAGGCCGTAGTATGCGCCTGCCATCTGCCCAGTGACAGCGCCAATGGAGTCGGCATCGCCACCCAGGTTTGCCGCCCTGAGGATTGCATCCTTGAAGCTTACAGAACCACCCAGTGACCACTTGGCCAGCGTCATGCAATCGGTAGCCTTGCCACCAAACAAGTCGGGGGCCTTTTCTGAAACTCCGCATGGCTTGATAAGCAGATCAGCAAAGCACATAATCAAAGTCCGTGCTAAAGATTCGCACTCGGCAAAGGACTCCATTGAGGGATGAGTCAACATACCTTGCATCAAGGACATTGCAGGGAGGCACTTGCCTCGATGAACAGACACAAAGGCATCCATGATCGCTGCTGGGGCAAGACGCATCACAGCCCCATTGCCAAGCGCTGCATTGTCCAGCGATGGAACATCTCTAGTTTTGATGTAATGCTCCAGCGAAGACCGCGTCCGTCCACCAATATCAAAGCACCTTCCGTTGACTGAGTACTTGCCTTCCTTGTACCAACTGACCCAACTATCCATAAGCCCTTTGGCATTAAACATCAAACCTGGGCACCCACCTTGCTGGATAACGGTATCCATGAAGGCAATGGCCATGGAAGTATCATCCGTCCACTCCCCGGCATTCAAGCCAAAGGGTCCTCCACCACGATAGCCAGTCACTTCAGGGAAAGAACCCCTCTGCTTAAACTCCACAGATTGGCCCATCGCATCACCGATCGCCAACCCCAACACTGACCCCATCATCCTGTCTTTATTCAACATCACACACCCCACAATACCACTCTGTCACACAAGAACCCAAACCTATAGAACGCCTGCCAGGCCAAACCTAGACAGGCTTTCATTTTTTCCAACCAGCCAGCCGGCAATCCTACGCCGGCACCATCATGGCTGCCAACTCATCCAGGACCTGAGCCGGTGTCATCTCCTTCATTGACAAAGCCTTTTCCATGGAGATGAGAGGCAGATGGGTGCGTCTGAAAAGATGGCTCACCTTGCCACCCACATTGACGGTCCCAAGAAAGTGCCTTGGACAACTGCAACCCGCCATCTGCCCGGTCGGTATGTTGTCCACAACCAACACCTGAAAAGACTCTGGCTCAACGGCATCCACCGAGTACCAAAGACTTGGAAGGCCATTCCCACCCAACCCAGCCGACAGGACCTGGCAAGTCTCTGGAATGATTGCCACTGTAAGGGAAGATTCTACACCAATGCGATGAACTACAAACATGCTACTTACTCCACAAAAAACACACTGAAAACAAACTCAAACCTATAGAACGCTGAATCGGACAAAACTAGACACATTTCCTGTATTTTTATTGGCCGACCCCACTTTTGCCCCATTTTGAATCTGTAAACGTTTACAGATTTCGCACCCATGCCACCCCCCTGTTTGAGGGGTATCACTCGAGTTCTGAGCATACAGGACCAAGGCCAAGCCTCAGGGACTCTGGGCATGTTAATGGTCGGCTACACCTCCTACAGCTGCTTTGGTATTGAACCTCAAAACCCTTTTCCTGGAAGGCTTCCATGTTGCCCAGGAACTTGGCATACCATTGGAACACAGGCGATCCTGCATTCTTCTTCCACAGCTGAACCCGGCCATCTGGCAACACGAAGCCAAACCCCTTGAAGTCTGAAGTGTTGTCAGGACCCACCAGCAACTCAGCCACCCTCTCCCCTGGGGCGAACTTGGAATCCTTGCCCATGGTGCGGATCCGCAAAGTGCGATGATTGCCAGTCTCTGGATTGGTGACTGTTACCACGCAATTGTGGGTGGCGATCGACTGAAGCTTGGCTGAATCTAAAACTGTTTCCATCTGACTGACCCTTTGAAGTTGACCTTGACTTGGCCACATTCACATTGGCCATAGATAACAAGGCCCAGGTTGTCACAAAACAGGGCGCAGATTTACCAAAAAGATTCTTCCATCAGCTTTTTCGCGGCTGCAAACTCCAGATCTGTCAGATCTTGGATGAAAACACTTTGGCCGGATGGAAGGGAATCCAGGATCCTTTGCTTTACGCCAACGGCTGTCATCCCGAACTTCAACTCCACGGTCTCAAAAGTGAATGTGGACTCAGAGAAACGCATGAAGCTCTCGGCATCCTCGCCAAAGCCTTTACCCTCTGGACAATGCTCAAACCATCGAGTCCGTCGGATCACCAAGTTGATATGCTTTCTCCCCACAGGCTCAGTAATCCTTTTCAACAGCCAACCCCAATTCCACCATGCGACGGTTAACATTCTGCTCTCCCACAAAAATCACTCCAAGGTATCTCCCGTACTTTTCCCTTTTGTCTTTAGCTGACTCCACCACCACTGCCTGACCCTCTGGAAGCAATTCCTTCAGCTTGGCTGCTGACACCCTCCCAGCCTCAGTCCTCATCTCTGGAGCATCCAGGCCCAGTAATCGGAACCGGCCAGATAGCTTCACATCAAACCCAAGATCCACCTCCAAGTCCACCGTATCACCATCCACAACCCTGACCACCTTGGCTCTGTATTTGTACTCCCAAGGCTTCTGCTCGACGGGCAAAACAAATGCCGCGACAAGGACGCTTCCCACCACGCCGGCTGCGATGCCACACGACAACACATTCTCAAGTACTCGCATTTATTTCCTCAAAATCGCTCGTCGTTCATTGTTGTGCTTCGAGAATCAAGTTCCTTGCATCAAGCAGCCCGAGCACGCGTCCAGTATGAACCGCGGCCCACATCGCGTCACCTGCCTTGGTGCATTTTTTAGCCTTGCGATCTAACGAACGCATATGCTTCTCGATCTCTTTGATCAGCTTGTCAACTTTTTCCTGGTTCATTTGAAGTCCTCTTGCTTCGGTTCTCGGTCTGCCCACTCGGACTCAGGGAACATGTACTTCTCATTCTCCCAGTAGGCCAAAGCGATCTGGTAACCGGACAGCTTGGGTGGCAATTCCTCAGCAATAGGATACTGGGTTTTCTTGGCACCTGTCGTCTTGCGTTTGTTTTTGCTCATGGAGATACAGAACGCAAACCAAGAGGAATCAGGCAAGAGACTCTGTCACATTCTGCTCGAAGGCATCGCCCAGCAACCGGAGAAGAAGCTTCAGTGCGCCGGCCAGCGCATCAGGTCCGTCGTCGTGGCCACCGTTGGGAACCTCCTTCAACTGCTGGACAAGAAGTTCATTGGAGGCTGTGCGCCTAAACTTCAGCAACCCCCTGGACAACCAAGGACCAATGCCTCTGATCCTCACAAGCTTGGCTATGGTGTTGATCACACAGACGGGGTCGTCGTGCGCGTAGCCCAGCTCCGAACATACCGACGAGTACTCTCCGATCAACAGCTCCTGGAATGCATTCCCCTCACAGCCTGAGATCTTAGGCCGGCGTTCTCGATCCCACTCCACCCACCTTGCAAGCATCTTTGAAGTCGGCAGCCTGTCAATGCTTGAATCCACTATGATCGATCCGTTGTGATAGCCAACGTACACAATGGCCTGGTAGTCGGACTTCTCGTTCTTGGCCTTGGACGGGTCCAGATAGCTGGCAGATAGCAATGGATACTTCTCTGGCCACTCCTCCTCAGATAGCCAGATGTTTGCAAAGTACTCGGCAGGGAACTCGTTGATCCCCTCGCTCGATGGGCGGCCTTGATACAAAGCACTCCACCACACATCACTTGTCTTCTTCCGCCGCTCCAGGACCTCCACTGGCCATTGCTCAGGCCACAGGGCCTCGCCGGGCTGTCGGCCACAGGGATCGACCTTGCCATCATCCTCCTTCAAGGCCGGCAAGGTAACAGACCTGACCCTCAGACCATACTTGGATCGATGCTCCAGGATCCTGCCTATGAGGTCATCAGAATGCCAGCGCGTGCAAAGCATCACCAGCTTACCACCAGGAGCAAGACGGGTCGAGGCGGCAGCAAGAAACCAGTCCCATTGCTTGTCCCGTTCCCCCTTCGAGTAGGCTGCTTTGGCATCCTTCAGGTAATCATCGATTGTCAGCAAGCTGGCCCCGAACCCAGCAATAGCACCACCCACCCCAGCAGCTCGACACTCACCACCCCCAGGGAGATCCAAACCCCAGTAACCCTTGGCCGACTTCCCAGGATCCACACCCTTCAGACCCACCAAGGGAGCAAGCTCGTGAACCTTGTCTCTGACCCATGCTGAGTTACTCAAGGCTAGTGAGGCTGTGTGACTTGTTGTGATGGTGTTCTTGTAGGGATTTGTCAGGTGATACCATGCCGGAGCCCACTTGGACAAGTACAGGCTTTTACCATGCCTGACCGGCGCGGCGATGATCAAGATATCTATCGCCTCCGACGACAACAGATTCCTGAACTCCCAGTCAATCACATGCAAATGCTTAGAGTCTTGATACTCCTTGGAGAAATGCTTGGCTAACAACAACGGGGATCGGAAGGCTCGCGCGGTCTCAACAGCCTCAAGCTCCTTCAGGGAAAGCTTGTACTGACTGGCCGGCAATAGGTCTTGCGCTGCTACTGTTACCAAAATGCGACCAGTGGGAATCGGACCCACCTCCAACAGATTGAAAGCTGTTTGCATCGCCTTGATGCTATGGTCGCCTCAGCCATGGCTAGGCCGCTTTCTCTTCAGATGGCAGCGTCCAGGATCGCAACACATCGAGCGACGGTTTGTAGGACCAAGCCAAGCTGTTGATGATCCTCATGATCCTACCAATGACTGCCTCATCCAGAGGCTTTGCAGTCCATTCCACAGCCCGATATGGAACGCCACGGACAAAAGCATAAGCCAACAATGTAGCTCTCTGTTCTTCGCGGACAATGCCAACCCTATGGCCACGCAATACGCCTCGGTCACTGGCACGCTCCTGACCAATGCAACGCCTTTCTTCTTGCCTTATGATCCTCGCCTCTTCGGTCAGACTCCTGATCTTCACTCTGAACTTCGCACGTGCTAATTTTGACAACTTCATTTGAAATACCTCGAATGGTTTTGATAGTAGAACTCAACACATCATCAACCAATTGCGATGGCGGGTCTTTATTGCATTCACAGCATCTTGGGAAGCCTCCTGTTCTGGATAGATTGTTCAATCAGCATAATCGCCTGGAGCGCCTGGAACAACTACCACCTCTCTCAGGTCCATGGAAGGATCCATCAAGTCCTTGCCAAACTCCTGCAACAGTGCATTGACTGACAGGGTGTTGTGGTTGTTGACTGTAATCTGAGCCGGGAGCAAGCTGGGCCGGTTGTTGGCATCTTCCATCTCTTTGAGAAGCTTGATCGCCCAGAACTTCTCCTTGAGAACCTTGGAGTAGACCATGGCTCGGGCTGCCTCGTAGACCATTCTGGCCTTGATGGACTCTGGGATATTGTAGTTCTTCTTGACTGCCTCAAGCTCAATTCTTACATCCTGAAGCTGCTTGACGCTACTCCCTCTACCCGCCGCCGTGGCGGCTTCGATCGTTGCCGGCTGAAGCTCTGGCCAAAAGAATGACTCCGAGGCTTCCCTCTCCTGACTTTCATCAGGAGGATTGAGACCTGTCGCTATCGCTGGCTTCTCCACTACCACTTCAACGATACGCTCGATGACTTTGCCGTTCGGCTGAGCATACCTTCGTGTTCTGGATTTCCTGTGCGGTGACTTATTTCTGGCCCGTCGTGTCATGCTAGTCTTGACCCTGTCCCTTGTCTAGAGTTTTGTCCACAAGCCTCATCCCCCGATTATCCACCCCCTCTGGGATCTGTACGTCTCGCTTCCTGACTAATGGATTGTCCTTGAAGGGACGGTAATCGACATGATGCTGCCACCTTCCCCACTTCCTGCTGACCTTGCACACATCGGGATGCTGCCTTTGCAAGTGCCTGGCCATCTCCAGCCTCCCATCGAACTCTGCATCCTGCTTGTACAGCTCATCTGTGTTGCCTCCCTTGCAGGTCATGGTAGCAATCTTCTGGCACAGGAAAGCATTGAACAGGGCTGTACAGTTGCCTGCCTTGAGGTAACGGAGACTGAGGTCGGTGTCCTCATTGTATCGGCCACGCCACCAGAGAGGGTTTTTGTTGTCCAGTAGAATGCAAGAGTACACCCTGGTGTTCCAAGTAATGGGCCTGACCTTGTTTTTGGCAAGGATGAGAAGCTCATAGTTCATGCCGGCCATCGGGACATTTTCATAACGATCCACGAAGTCCTCCAGCGCCTCAAAGGTAGCTGTGGTTGTCACTGTGTACTTTTTATTCTCGTGGAGACGGTAGAATCTTCGGATGTTGTCATCCAGGATCCAATGCCTTTGATGACCCTCATCGATTGCATGCTGCCAAACAAAATTCCTGGCCGGGATAGAACCTTGACCCAAGTTAGAAAACGGCAGAATGATCAGCTTGCTCTCTGGAATAACCTGGCTGTACTGTGGGAACTCTTGGGGCTCAATCACCACCCTGAACCCTGCCCCGATTGCCTCCAGCGCCTTCACTGTGTGGCGCAGCTCCCATCTACCCTTGCTGATCACATAGATTGGGTATCTGTTCATTCCACTGTCATCCCGTCAACATCCTGACGGACCGGCTTGGACTCCTTGGGGAACCAAACAAACTTCGTCTCCTTGGTCACCGTCTGCTCTACCTTTTGGCAAAAGAGGATTTTGGCTTCCAAGCTTGGGAAGTACACGATCAGCTGAACCTCCTTAATTTCCTGGTTGTTGAACTCTGGCATCCCCTGCCACTCACCCTGCTTGTCCTCTACCAGATTGCCAAAGTTGAGGGTCATCTCATCGGCAAAGGCCAAGAGATCCACCGAGGCAAAATCTACCATGGAAGCCAACTCTTGAACCTTGGCCCGGTCGACGTCGGCCAGCTCGGAGCTCGCATCCAGGAGCAACAAAGCTTTTAGCTCTTCTTCCTCACTCAGCTCCACATACTCCACATCGACCATCGTGTCATCGCCAGCACCCAGGGCCTGCATGACGCGCTCGTGGCCATCGACGATCCGGCCTGTGGTCTTGTTGACCAAGACTGACTTCACAAAGCCTATCTCCTTGATGGAGGCCTCAACCACCTGCCTTTGCTTCATTGGATGAAGGCGATGGTTGAACGGATTGGCCATCAATTGATCGGCCCTGACTTTGTCGTGACCGACGATCCTACTCTTCCATTCCATCGCGTAGCTTCTCCAGTGCAGACTTGATTGTCCTGGAGATCATCCTTGTACTGACTTTATAGCTCTCGGCAATCTCCTCAAGCGTAAGCTTAGCACGGAACCGTCGCTCGATGCAATCTGCCTCAAACACAGTACAAAGGGACCGGACATCCATCCAGATGCTGTGGTCGGTGTCGGAAGTGGAACCAATGGTAAAGCCTTCTGTCCCTTCTACCACACTCAAAGCAACCTCAGTGTTGGCCTTTCTTCTACATGCCATCACAGAATTCAAACCCAATAGCCGACCATACTGGCTTGGATTCTTGACCTCCCTGCCCTTGAGGATCGCCAGGGCTGTATCCTGGCCAGCATCCTCAGCATTGGCTGCCTGTAAGCCTGCACTCCTTGCACCAAAGACAGCTTGCTTCACCACCAAATCCAACTGCATCACTTCCATCATCAAACTCCACAAGGCCTGAAACCAACAAAACTGAACAAGATCAATTTTAACACATAAACTGATCTCTTCAAGCGATACTAACTAGGCCCAGGTTTGGCAGATTCAGGGCGCAGAATCCCTATGAATTTCTGTGAAATGTTGCTTCGCTGTCTGTAGGGCAGATTTCTGATGCCACATAGGCCACGCCTAAGGCCGCCCAGTAGTGGTTAGAAACGCCGTAGAGTGGGCCTGGAGCTTTCTTCGTGCCGACAGGTCCAATCGCATCCAGGAGCGATTGCCGCACGTTGGGGTCTTTGGCTCGGCAGGAGCCGCACAGGCTAAGCTTTACATCCTTCCTTGGAATGAGACGAACAGAGCCCTTGCGTCTCAGCCATCCAGCAATCTGGCCAATCTGAAAGACAGTCTGGAACACCTCCTTTCCAACCGGCATACCGTAGCTTTCAATCCACTCCACTGCCACAGGCATCAACCCAACCCACTCCAGGAACTGATCCTGATCCTCAGGGAATCTGAATGACCTGACCTCCAGCACCCAGCGCAACTGCCTATCCCAAACCACACAGGATTGTACTGTTGGGCTGGGATCGATTCCGATCAGCATGGAAACCTTCCTTTGTACTTCTCAAAATAGTGCGTGTGCCAGTGCTCATAGAAGTCTGGCAACTCCAATGGGTCTGGCAGGATCCTGACTGAGTACCTTTGCAGAAATTCATGGTCGTAATAGTCTGGATCGCAAGTAAATTTGATCGCTAGCAAATGCTCTAACTGAAGCTTGGGCCTTAGGAAACCTGACAGCCTCTCTCCGTGCTGGAACTTGTGACACACTGAACACAGCAGGACCACGGCGCGTCGGTCACATATCCTGGGCTTGTTGACAATGTGCGCCCTCTCAATGAACCATGGAGCATAGTACCCAGGAAGACGACGGGTCGCGCCGCACGCCTGACACTGTTCGCCGCGGTACTGCTCATAGGTCCTGTTCAACTCTTCCTTGCTTGCCATCCTCATCCTCCATGCAAACTACAAACAACTCCTGGAAGACATCACCCAAGGGATGTCTCTTCCACTTCCGGCACATTCTCACCATCTCAGCCCTGTCTCTCGGGTCGGCTGGGTCACAGGCCACCATAGTATATCCATCGATGGCCGCATCAAGACTGCTGGCATCCAGCGCCTTCAGGGCTTGCTCCAGCCTTTCCGATCGCCCCCCAGACTTGCTCATAGTGCTCACGCTCCCAGCGCTCAACAACGGTCTCGACTCGGAAGTCTTGCATTCCAATGATGTGCTTCGGATCGAGGAGGCTCTTGGCCCTGTAGGGCAGATCCATCTCCAGCAACTTCTCAGCCAACAGATCGCCTGCCGCGTCCTGAGTTGCAACCCTGGAAACAAAAGCACAGGAAATACCAACCCCGTAGACCACAACCAAGTCTCGTTCCCGAAACTCCACCAACACCATCTTTGTCCTATCTGTATTTTCTGCATGATTGTTCTTCTGTATCCAGTCGTGAAACTCAGCACCCCACTCAGTTGCAAGAAGCTCTCTCCAGTACTTCCTTGCAAACCACTTGCAAAATCTTTTACCGCTCTTGCCTTGAATCAACCACTTAGCCAGAGACTTCCAACCAGCAAAGGACAACCCTTCTTCACTCATGAATCACCCTTCCTTCTCACTGTCCATGGATACACCTTGGTGACCGGAAGGTCGTAGGCCGGGGAAGTCTTGTCGGGAGGAGGGGAACGAAGCATCGTCGGATCTGGGAATACTCCAGCCTGTCTACACCTTGCCTGCCAGATGGTAACAGCAGAACTGACTGACCTGTCTGTCTTGGCAGAACCAAACAGCACACCTGACCAAATGGACTGACAGTCCTGCTGCTTCTTGGTCTTCTTTTTGTGGACGCTTCCAGTTTGAAGCCTCAACTCTCCATCCACCATCCGTACCGTTCTGACACTTCTTTTGTGGGAGTGCCCACAGTTCAAACATCGGACGCCCTCCCTTCTCCAACAGAAGCACTTGGGGCAACAAATCCCCTCCACTTCCTCAGCATTGGCTGCCTTTGCCACAGCCTCCTGCCTGCTCTTGGCTATAGACTCATTAGTATCCCTCAAGTCCCAATGCCTTTCCATGTTCGGGGATCCGTGTCGATAGTAGTTCCCACCATGGTCTTGCATGATCTTGAATGGATGGCCAGCAAAATGACGCTGGAATCGGCCAACAGATTGCAAGTAGGTCGAGATTCCCCCAAAGGCAGTTGCTAAGATTCCATGTCTCAACCATGGCATATCAATTGCCTCCCGTAGAACAAACCGATTGCACACCACCTTCAGCTCTCCCGACTTGGACATTGCCAGCACCTCATCCCGTATCCCTGGCTCGTTGGTGTCGTACTGTTCCAAGTACCACCCACCACCCAAAGGGCAATTTCTTGGAAGCATGGTCGTCTCGCCATCGATGTGCGCTGCTGGGACGCCACGCTTACACCACTCCGTAGCAAACCACCTTGAAGACTCTACTGAAGGAGCAAACAAAATAGCTGGCTCGGCATCGGGATTGAGCCTCGACCACCACTCAAAAGCATCACCAAGGATTGCATAGGCACGCTCGGTAAGCTGGCTACTGCTAAACTCATAGTTGGATGTTCGTGATAGGCCGCGAAGGTCCATCTCTGTTGGTGCATAGCATCGGATCGGCAAGTGGGCAGAAGCTCGCCTCAGCTCTGAGTAGGATCCAAACTGAACAAGCTTTTTGTATATCCCACTACACCCGACCGGAGTTGCTGTGAAGCCTAGCAGTGTAGATCCCTTGCGCAAGTGCCCATCCCACAAACCATCGCTCTTTGCATTGCTACCCACGAAGACACCCTCAGCCTTGTCACCCATCTGATTGTGGGCTTCATCGACAATCACCAAGCTTGGCTCTCCAAGTGTCCAATCGCTTCTACCAGCACGCTTCACACACCTTGACCACACTGTATCAAGCATGCAAATTTGAATAGGCTGATCAAAGTCTGGCTTGCAACCTGAAGCCTGCACACCATAGGGTATCCCCTGCGCTTCAAACAAGCCGCAAAGCTGCTCACGCAACATAGATCGGTGAACATACAGCCTGACGCTTCCACCCTTGGCAACCTCCTCAGTCGTTAGCTGCATCATTACCCGGCTCTTACCAGCCCCAGGAGGAGCCACACCAAGAATGGACTTGATGCCATCGGATCGGAGTTTAGCTATCTGGGCCTTGCCTCTGTCTTGATGCTCCCAATTGCTCATCTGGCTGCCTTCCTCATTCTGCCAACTCCATCGCTTTCTTTTTAAGTGCTGCCAACTCAATCTGAAGATGAATGTATAGACCGCAATCCTCAGACGATCTGGTCAGCTGGCCAAAGATTTTCTTCCACTTCTTCCACTTTTCTGCATCTATATCCAAGGCCTCAACCTTGGGCGATTCGTGTAGAGTATCAAGCAACGGGGGCTTTGGCTTGGGCTCTGGGCAAAGACAACTACTGCACTGCCAACCGCCATCGGTTAGGACAAACTGATTATGAAAACAGGCTTCGCAATCAAGAGCTTTGTACTCTGGGGGTGACGGGACAACGGAGCCTTGCTTGGGGTCTGTTACTGCTGGGGCTGTGGCTGAAGTCGCTGCCACTGCCATGGCTGCTGCTGGCACTTCTAATGCTGCTGCTTCTGAAACTTCTGACGCTGCTTCTGACTCTTTGTTCTTTGAAAGGCATTTATAGACAAACTGCCTCGACACCAAACAGATCTCAGAAAGCTTGAGGGGAGTTGCATCGGGGAAGATCTCTATGGCTTTTTTGACTGCCTTGCTTTTGTCCTTGTTTGATCTTGGCACTCCATGCTTGGCGTTGGCTCTGCATGCATAGATGATCGCATCGAGCCTTGTGTTGCCTGGCAAGATGTTGACATAGATTCTTGTCTTCTGGGCCTTCTCGTGCGCATAGTAACGGGCAAACCCATCGACCAACAACAGCTCACCATCGACCAAGACGCAAGAGATTGGAGGCAACCTTCCGCCATCCTTGAGAACCTGGAAGTACTCCTCAATGGCAGACTGGACAACACCCTCCCTGAGTTGCAACTCATCATCCAGGGTGATGGACTCCAGGGCGTAGGCCTTGGCTTTCACTAACGGTTTTGTGCTACTCATTCCAAAGCCACCTTCTCAAATGCTGCAACCATCTCAGCATAGTCGGCTTCGGTCAGTAACAACTTGGATCGCATGTCCAAAGCCTTTTTCCCAAGCACAGGAACCAACGCCTCCTTGCCCATGGACCTAGCTGCATGCACAAGCAAGTCCTTAAGCAAACCAGACGCCGCATCTGCACCCAAAGACTTTTGCTGCAAATTCTTCAACACTGCATTCTCAAGCTTCTCGAATGCCTCAAGGTCGTTGATAGGTTTTTCTAGGATCTTGGTCTTTGCCAAAACAACACGCTCGGCCTCATTGGCCGGAAGCTTTGGTTTTTCCAACTGCTTGTCAAGCAAAGGCTGATCAGGCTTCTGTTGTCCCTTAGCTGCTGCAACTACCCCCTTGCTAAGCGATGGCTTGCTGGCAGTGCTGCTATTGTTGTTAGCTGCATTGCCATCGTCATCATCCTCAACAACATTCAAGCACAGCATAGCAACCAACATGTAGCGCCTGGCGTAGGTTATCGCTGAACCCTTTTGCTGTGGACCAACACCAAACCGTGCGGCCTGATCGGGAGTCGCTCTGGAGAGTAGAACGTCTACAGGCACCATATCGAAAACAGATCGCACATACTGCCCAGATGTATGATAGATCGTCGTGCAGAGCATGTCGTCTGGCATTGGGGCCTGAACCACAACCAAGTCGCACTCGGCCAGAGGCTTTTGGATTGTGTCAAGCACTGCACCCAAATCAGCATAGTGGGACCTGAAAACCTCATTCTTCTCCGTCTTTGCCACCCGAAGCCCCAGGCCTTGGAACTTGCAAAGCGCTGGCAAAATCTTGTCTACCTCATTGGAGGTTGTAAAAGCACTCATCTGATCTATCCCTTCCTAAACTGTTGAACTAAGAACCAACCCTATAGAACGCAAACTCGGGTCAAAACTCCTGAACTTCCAACCAATTATCTGAGTGCCAATTTTGACTTGCTGTTCTCTCGGCTATCTGGAGAAGCGCCCTGGATACTTTTTCTTCAGCCAAAGCCATGGTCTGCGATGAAGGAGCCCACACCCTCACCCTGTAGGGCGTCTTGGTCTCTACTACAATGAACCTCACATCGACCTCAGATCGCTCCAGGTGAAGCTTGGCTGCCTCTGAGTACAGATAGGACTGCACATCCCAACCGTGGTCGTAGGGTCTATATTTCATCAAATCTAGGCTGGCGATGGTTTTGATGTCGGCCACAACACCACTACCCTTCAGCTTGTCCAGCCTAGACTTGATGCAGAACTCTGCCTCACCGCACACCACACTAGACAGCAAGGTCAGCTCTGGAATGTCACCCGACTCAGCCTTCAATAGCTCAGCTGCCAATGGATGACTGAGCACAATACCAACAATCTTCTCCAAGGCCTCAGCCTCTTCAAGCTTCAAGAGGATCTTCCCCCTGTTGGCATCCTTGTACTCCTTCCAAGCATTGCCAGACTTTGCGCCTGACTTGGAAAGTACTTCCGCTGGGATAACTTCATACCCCTTGGTCATTGCATCCAAGAGAAGCTCTTCGTGGATTGTGGTCCCAAAGTCCATGCTTGAACTTGACCACGGTGGATCGAGCTTGGCGATGTGCTTCCTGTGGAACAACTCTGGACTTGCTATGAAGTCCTTGATCTTTGAACAAGACAACAACTCTCTGGCGTGATAGGCTTCAGAGGACTCGCACAACGCCATAGTTCGCAACCAATTAATAAACATCAAACCTATCTCCTGTTGTTTGTCTTCAACAAATAGTTCGTATGACGATCACCACTCTGGATCGTCTGGAAACTCCGGTACGCTTTCCGCTGCCACTCCAAACCAATGTTCGTGCTCCTCTGGCGTCAACTCGAACATCGTTCCATCGTCTCGCCGAATCGCCCAAATCTGCTCCGGCCCCCACGACTGTCCGACCGATCTATCGCCGGTGAAATCCTCTGCGCACACCCAAACCGGAATCCCGCGAATTGTGACGCCTTGACGGAACCTTGCATCAAACGCCTGATCCAGAGCCGATTGGCAACCCTCCATTGAATCGCTGTGCATCCACTGCCAGAACCCACGAAGATTCATAACGACCAATGATCGAACATCTTCCGGTGTGTCGTCGCTCCACTTCATCATTTTCACGAAATCGTCCACGATGGATGCCTGCTGTATCTCTGTAATTGTCATGTCTATCCTCGATTCGCATACGAACAAACCGTTGCATCCAAGCCCCCGTCAACGGTCTTTTGAAATGGTTACGTTCATCGCGGGGGCTGGATGAACGGTAGCGTTGAACTTCATACTAGAACGGAATACCGACCTTTTCTTGCAGCTCAGAGACTGCTTTTTCTAGAACTACCACTCGCGATATAATCGAATCAGTGCACCTGGAGAGGGATTCGAAGCTTTCTTCAAATACCCGTATTGACTTGATCGCCGTCCAACACAGTGTTTGCAGCTCCTTGATATCAGGAGCAACTTCATCAGTAGAAGGCTTGAGCATTCCATCCACGTTCCTCCCGGCTGCCTCCAAAGCCATCTTTAGAGAGTACACGGTCACCTTGAATCCAAGCTTCTCTGTGGCATCATCTGCCAAAGCAACCCAAGTCTCCTGGGTCTGCTCTGCTAACTGAGCACAATAGACAACCAACTCATGGGTCTGCTTGTAGGTCAACCTTGTTGTCTTGGTCACCAAGTTCAAATTGACTGGCTCTGGATTGGACTCCTGAAACTCAGCCGCCACTTCTGCCGCTTCTTCTTTTGTTACTTCTTCACTCATCTGTCTTCTTCCTTCGTCTCAAATCGCATGCTAAACAAACACCATCAACAAACTTGTACACGTAGGCCCCGCAGGGACAACGCTTGGCATGGGCAGCCGCTCCACGAGGATGATGCTTGTTCACTGCCCTCGATGGCTCGACTGTTCTGTCTTTCTTATTCTCTTTCACATCCACCTCTAGAATGGGTCTTTTTGTCCTTCTACCTGCCGATCTCCCTTGAGCTTGAACTTAACAGACAAGTACTCAGTGCCTCGCTTGGTTTTGTTGCACCAAGCATTCATGTAGTACGTCTTGCCGTCAATCACGCATTCACCGTTCATGTCGGCATGCGTCGGACTGCTCTTTCTGTCATTTTTGAACAACGTCCCGGTCTCTGGCTTTATTTCAAAGTTTGCCATTATTTCCTGCCCTTTCAAAGTGATTACTCCAAACCCAATCCCGTTCCCACTGCAACGCCTCATCGCGTGTTGCAAATGGCTTGCTCTTTGGTCCACCAATGGGATTCATATCTGCCACCCACTGAAGACCCTCTGGCTCAACATGACTTGCTCTTTCAATGCTGGCCTCCCCCATAGACAACAAAACCTGAAGCTCATCGTCGTAGAGGAACATAGCATCGCCTGTTGTTGAAAACAAAATCATGGCTTTCTCCTAGTGTTGAGTCTTACAGTGCCGTAGCTCCTACTGCTACAGAACGCAAGCTTGGCTATTTCTAGACAAAAAATCCACACTTAATCTGACCCAAGCCTTGGGTTGACAATGTCGTACTCGACCCGTTCCTGCATCATGAAAATGCACGAGGGTACATGGCCATTCTTGTGCTCATCAAGCTCTGAGACCTGAACAAAGAAAGGCTTGCCTGGCTCTATGTCTCCAGACTCCATCAATGGGCCAGCAAAGGCTTGGCAATAGGCCTTGGCAGCCTCCATGAAGGTAACTGGGCCAAAGTCCTCCCAGGCATGATCCTTCTGACCCTGAGCACTCCTGAGCCTCGCCCGGCGATTCAACGCCCTAGCAGCCGGTGGCTCATGTTCTAATTGTTTTGGTACTAGAGGGCAGGCCTCTTCGAATTCCGCCAGCTTTTTAAGTAGCGTTACAATATCAAATTTCACTGAAACCTTGTCCATGCCGTTCATATTGTCCTCTTGATCTTTTCTTGCTGAAACATTTCTGGAGTGGGCTTGTCACTGACAACCAGGCCAAGGTCTTGCTCCAGACTCTTTGTCAGATCTGCACAGCCAGTGCCACACACACCCTTGACTGCAACTTGCACATCGCCATCGACGCTGACTGTGACTTCAATCTGCTGGGTCATCTCTCACCTCTGGCACTTCTAGATTGAATTCTTTCTCAAGCGATTCATCATCAATCTCAAGCAATTCTTCCAAGTTATCAATCTCTTCATCAATTGACCAAATGGCATCTTCAATCTCATTGATGGCATCTTCCAAGCTGGCATCAAGATTCCCAATGTCACATCCAAGCTTTTCATCGTTCTTGCCAAACCATACCCGAATCCTGCTTATCTGATCAACCACAAGCTTCAGCTCATGCTTTCTTGCAATCAACAACGTCAACTGCTCCTCTTCTGGCCACTGTTGCATTTTCACTTTCCTATCTTTTTATTTTTGACATAACATTGGCAACCAACTTGATTGCACCATTCTCCAGAACCTTTTCCACACATGCCATCCCTTGCTTGGCAAGGCTGCGCTTGGCTGCCTCTAGGCCATACATCTGCATCAGCTTTCCAATGCCCTTTTTCTCCTTGTCCTCCACGGCAGCAACGTGCTTCATCAACCCACAGCCACCATTCCAGAAATCCCACAGCAAAGCATAGCCCTCTCTGTTAGGATGCTTAATCACTCCGATCTCGTACACATGGTCGGCAGCACCTTTGACTCGGATTGCGTGGAGGCATGTGCCATAGGTTTTTGGGTCAATGCCAAGCTCTTTGAAAGCTGCATCATCCCCATTGTAGTCACCAACCCACTGACCAAACCACTTGAAGGTTGTCTGTCCCTCTATGAACTCCAACCCAAGGCGCTCGCAGGCTGAGGCTAGAGCTTTGAGGTCTTTGACTTGTACTGTAACGGTTGCGATGTGACTCATGCTTTTTTCTGGTTGTTGCGTGGTTGTTGCTGAATACTGTATAGAACGCCAACTACAGCTCGAACTTCCGAACAGGCTTCGAGGTTATTAGGTTTTCCATGGAAAGTTTGATCGCCTCCATGGCAGTTGCAAACTCCGCCTTCTTGCCAGCATTGCTCTTCAGGTCATTGAGGGTCACATCTCCAGCCAGCGCTCTGACTTGTTCCACCATGGCATCCAACTCATTGTCATTACTCACAGAGATGGCTTTGAATCTCTCAGCAAAGCTCACCATTCCATCCAAGGCTGATTCCTTGAGAATCTTCTTCTTGCCATTCTCATCGGTCGCTTCGCTGAGCTTGTCCACCATGGAGTTGATCAGAGTCTGAAACTCTTTTCTCAACGCTTCCTCAGCCAAGCAAGCAGCATCTTCGAACTTCGCCTCAATTCGTTTCTTCTCAGCTGCATATAGGTCTGGGGCTAGTTGCTTGATCCTCTCATCTGGCTCAATGGCCGGATAGCTGACTGTCAACCAAAAAGCATCCATTGGGTCAAAGAGGTAGTCGCTCTCGACATAGAGGTCAACTAGACGCTTCTTGGCATCCTCAGCAACCTTGTCCCAATTTTCCTTCAGCTCTTGCTTGGCTGCTTGCAAGTCCACCTGAAAAGCTTCCATGCGCTTGCTCATCTCGGTGACTCGGTTGGTCCTGATCAAACGGACACCATCCTCGTATTTGATGGTGTAGGCCTTCCAATAAGCTCTGGCCGCGCTGATCACTTTGTACACATTTCTCACCACTGGGAGCTTCTTGTTGATAACCTCCCTGGAAGCCAACACTGAGTTGACTTCAGCATCGAACAAGTTTGCCACCTTCACCCGTTGCTCCGAGGTCATCTTCCTGCTGGAGGATGTTGAAGCCACTTCCAGCTTGCAACCTGTGGTCTCTTTCTTTAATGAATCACCTAACATCTACTCCACTCTCTTTCTTGCTTTCACCGCAACTGAAATACTCGACACAGTACCAGGCACTGTGTACGTTCCACTGTAACTTGCAGACAGGAACTTCCCAGCTGCTGACTCTCTCAACCCTTCGATCACTGTCCGTGAGTGTTGCATCACCGGAACGATGTACGTGGCTGCCTCTAGCAAAGTCACATTTAAGTCGTAAGCCAGCTCACAGCAAGTCTCTATCTCTGCCCCTGTCCACTCCTTGCCAAGCAATGGCTCAAAGCTTTCATTAAGGGAGTATCGCTTCATGTAAATCTCCCAAATCAATCTTCGCTCTTGAAGGTCTGGAAGGTCAAAGAACCACACACCAAGCTTGAACCTTCGGCGTAGCTCTGGAGGAAGAACACCCATGGAGTTGCAGGTTGCAAGCCAAAGTGTGTTGCCATCACTCACTGCATCAATCACCTTTAGGGCATCTCGGATCATCTTCTCGGAATCACCAACGTGAGGACCTTTAGCGCCACCAAGGTCTAACTGAATTGTTGGGATGTTGAACTCCGTCCCTGCTGCCTTGGCAAAAGCACTTTTGGCCGCGCCGGGAGGGCCATTAAGGATTGCACCTCTGGCTCGCTTCTCTTGCATCCAGGTCAGAAGCTGCATCAATTGATCTTGAGACACACCGCTTTGGTCTCCAGAGACGCCAGCCATCGCCTTCTCAATCTCATCGATCCAGACAATCGCGTTAGGCTTTGATCTTCCCGACAAAACTGACCGAAAGAACTGCTTGGCTGTTGACACCCCACCGATCGATTCAAAGCTCCCAGAGGATGCCACTGCCAAACCCGGCGTCTCATTGATCTTTCTGGCTTTGGATCGCCACAGCTCATCAACATCCAACCCAGCCTTCGATAGTGCCAGTGAGGAAAGGTTCTCAGCTGCAAAGGCTGTCACTCCAACCGATGCCTTGCCGGCTGCCTGCAATGTCCCTGTGTCAACTCGGATCTCACTTGCTTGAGCAACACCACTGATCACTTGCTCAAGCTCTTGCTCAGTTGGTAGCGGTTGATCAAACACAATCACATCATTTTGCAATTCCGGTGGGAGAACAAAACCTCCCCCTAGAAGGACCAATGTCTTTTGCTGAGTTTTGAACCCGTCGCGGCAATTGTAGATGGCTTGAACTACGCCAGGGGAACTCAAGAAGAATTGGATGTTGTGGACAATGAACATCACCCTTGACTGTTGGCTTTTGTCGGCTGCAACCAAGAAGGAATGAAGATCGGCAAGCATGTCCACATCACCAAGACTAGAGATAGCTGCTTTGCTGATCGGGTTGTCGTGAATCATGCTCACACCCTTGGAGCAATCCCAACACACAAAGGCAATTTTTTCAGCCTCTGACTTCTGCTTGTTGAACTCTACCTGCAAGTGCATGAACAAGCTTGTGGCAAAGTCGCCTGGGTCTTTGGTCTCCACTGCCACGATCGGCACGCCGCACTTCCAGGCCTTGAGTATTTTGTCTTGGATCTTTTTTTCTTGCATCACTGATTTACCCTTGTTTGTTGTTGCTGTTTGCAACCTTGCCACCCCTATAGAACGCAAAGAATGGCAGAACATGACAAGATTTTCAGTGTGTTTTTTATCGTGGGT
>Ga0208722_1000130_pt1 | contig 19702 bp, 19 predicted proteins | sample LakMenEpi21Sep11_FD_150722 | JGI IMG/M metagenome (GOLD analysis project Ga0208722, IMG submission 150722) | Freshwater microbial communities from Lake Mendota, WI - 21SEP2011 deep hole epilimnion (SPAdes) | ecosystem: Environmental > Aquatic > Freshwater > Lake > Epilimnion/Euphotic zone ... | reverse complement strand
AAATTTGAGTACATCTCTTGATTTATTTTGTAATTTCTAAAAAACTTTTGAAATTTTTGAAAAAACAGAAAGATGTACTCAAATTTTAATTTTCAATTTTTAAAAATCTTAGTTTCTTTTTACTACACCATAAAGGTAATATAAATAGCTTACGAGCCTCTAAATAGCAATTCATTTAACCTTTTCCCCCCTTAATTATATAAAAATCCCATATCTTCTGTATCCATATTTTCATCATCGTCTTCTCTGTCATAGGTCATAAGCATATTTTCCTCGTTAATATCTTGTTTTGCTGCGCCTCCGGCTCCTCCGGCTCCTCCAGCTCCTCCGGCATTATCGTTGAATATCTCTTTGAACTCGTTGTTATTTTCATCGCCGTTGTCGCCAGGTTCAATAACATTATCAAAGAGGTTATTGATTTCATCCTCATCTTCTTTTTTCTCTGCAAGTAATTCCTGTTTAAATCCAGCTTTTTTGAGTTCTTTTATTAGAGCATTCTCTTCTACTGTTATTTTATTGAAGGCCTTTATTTTTTCCTGCTTGTTTTTCTCGCGCTGTTTATTCAAAAAATCTATGTTTTCCTCTAATGTCGGGAATGTTATTCTAATTATCTTAAAAACATCTTCGTATACGCTAGCAGTTATCTTGTATATATATTGACTGCTTATAATATCCGATATTATCTTTCCATTTAAAGTATTATCAATATTAAAAGGACAGCATAATGCCCTGCTAACTATATACTTATTTATAATTTCTATCTCATTCTCAATATCATCGTTATATATTTTATTCAATTCCTTTAAATCTATTATAATATCCCTTAAATCCTTTATAGAATTCGTAAGCAATACTTTGATTTCCTCATTATTATCCTCCGCTCGCAAGTGTCCATAAAGAGTTTTTATAATTGCCCGAATTATATTAAGATATTTTATTTTATCATTAGATGCTTCTTTGCCGCCTTTACCGCCCTTCCCGGTCTTCCTAACATTATTAAAATTGTCAATAAACTCATCGCCAGAATGCTTTGAGGTTTTCGTCAATAAACCAACATTAGATATTATACTATTTTTTATAGATTTTATATTGCCATTCTCAAAATCTGCTATAATATTATCAGGAAATACGCTATTATTCTTTCCCTTCATTGCTTCAAGCCATCTCCTGACTATCTTAGAATTATTATTCATATCATATATATAATCTTCTAAATATATACGATCAACAATTTCTTCGCCGTCGTCTCCTGCTCCGGCTCCCGCATCATCTGCATCGGTAGCGTCGGCCTTAGCAGCCTTAGCAGTCTTGGCAGTCTTTTTGGGGATGAATCTCAAATCACGAGGCTTATTTGTCATCTTTTTCTCAGCATATTTTTTCTTAAATCCTATCAGCTCCAGGCGATTTGCATTTTTTAAATCAATATCTTCGTTAAAGCTATCATCTAGCTTCTTCAGGCAACAGCCATTTAAAAACTTGTGTATCTTTACATAATTTACATCAGGCATATATATCAAAGATTGTATATATTGCTCCCTACATAAGCTGAGTTCCTTCCCGCATTCCTTATTTTTATTTAAACTGAGTAATTTATCTCTTTCTATTTTTCCCTTCCGCTCCTTCTTTTTCTCCCGACATATATCATCTTTCTTTTTCATTCTCTCCAGATTTTCCGAATAATATTTCTCAATCACTTTGTAAGTCCTTTTAAACATATTATCGGTTTCTATCAAAAACTCATTATTACTATTATTTATCAAATAATCCGTGGCAACCTCTATGATATATGACATAACTCCACGATCCTCTTTTTTATTAAGAGGCGAACCGCAGTTATCCCAATAACTCAAGAAATTACCATTCAAATAATCAACATCTATGAAAATCGTATCATTCAATATCTTATCTTGTAAGTTTATTATACAATACGCCAGGGCATTTAAAAACATATCATTAAACTCCTCGCACCATATTTTATTATAAGATACTATAACATTATCCACATTATCATCAATATCCAAAAAAGGTTTATCTCTATTATTTATTAATGCTAATATAGATTTGGGCGACAATTTATCCAAATAATTAAGCATCTCTTCGCTTATTTCCAAATCATTATCTTGAAACGCCTTCATATACATATCGCGTCTCTTTGGGATACTGCGATTATACTTGAACAGCTCGCTACATAATGCAGCATAATCAAACTCAATATTAGCCGATTTACCAATATTATTCAGGATATTCAACATATTCTCCAAACTATCTATAAATCCCGCCTCATTCTTATAAATAATATTTGTTATATATTTCTCTATATCGTGGCGACTTAACTCATTATATCCTATAATATACCCAATATCTACTGCGTCGGCGTCGCCAGCTCCATTACCCACATCATCTGTCGCTTCCTGAGTCTCAAACTCTATCATAGGTATCCCCTCATTCTTATCGTTATAGTGGCTATCTTTTATTTCTTTGTGTTCTCGGTATGATATTAAATATTGCTTGCCGTCCTTATCATAGTCAAATATGTGATTTCGCGAATATTCATTCTCTTTTCTGGCGATTTCGTACTTCTTTACAATAATCTCCTTCTTTTCGTGCGTCTTCAAGATGTCATCAATAGATTGTATAGCCTCCAAGATATTGCTATTTTTCAAAGAACGCGTTATAATATCTAATATCTCTAAGATAACTGCGTTATCATCGGAGTTTCCAATACCCATAGTTCTTATAGTGTCAATTATAGCATAGGTCTCCAAATCCTTCAATGGTTTTATTTTATCAATCATTATATTATTCTCGCGATAGTCTTCCAAACTCATCTTATTTTTATCCAAAAAGTCTATTACTTTTTCTGTAATGTTCAATAGCTGGATGCTCGTATTCAATTTATCAAAGAATATTAACTTCTTATTTATAATATCCGGCTTCTTAATTTTAACAGGTCTTGATACATTCTTTCGCTCCTTATATTGTTCCATAACATCCGCGAGATAATCGCATAAAACGCCAAAATCCTCCTTATTAATAAAATCCAAGGATTTACCAAACTTATTCAAGACATTCTCTATGTTATAATAATCAAGCTCAAAGCTATCTTTGAGATACTCTATGATATTGCTGATATCCGGTCTGACGCCTTTTATTAAATCGCTGACATTTTCGCAATTTTCCGAAGATACATAATTTATATTCATATTCATATTTTTCGTTGTCGTTAAATGCGATGTTATCTTAGTGTATAGGTAATCATTTATAACAGTCTTAGGTATTTTGTAATAAGCAGATATTATAGGGATATTCACATCATCTGCTGGGAATACTGGGTAATATATAGGAAATCCCTTGTCTCGTGGTTCTATTGTGATATTTATCTTGGCTTCAGGCTTAAATCGCAGTTTCTCAGAATCTTTATTGTATTTAATGCAAAAAAAATATTTTTCTTTTGCTATATCGTGATTTATAACAGTCTTCTTTTTCAAATTATTAAAATTGGCAACTTCGGCCTTATCCACCATATCCGCGCTATAATCATTCTTTTCGGCTTCGGCATCAAACACATAATTATCATAATTTTTCAATTTCCCGCGATTACCATCTATATCATTTATTATATCGTAAAAAAGATTCGTTATATTATTGGCCTTCTTCTTATTCGCAAACAATTCAAATAAACTGCTCTTTATTTCCTCGCGAGACAACGCTATAAATGAAGGATTGTCTTTAATGATATCATCTAAACTCATTATTTCAAGATATTCTATGTCATCCAATTCTTCTTCCTCAAAAATATACTCATTGTCATTGATATTAATTGACATATTATTTTTCCCTTTCTTTTAATATATAATAATATAAATTATGATACATTATTATCAATTGCGAATTTATTCCATTTTGTCTTAATATCAACCAAATAACTGACAATCTCCTTGCATACTTTATCCATAAATGCGATAAACATATATTTGTCAGTAATATTATCAAGAGTTATCCTTATAATCATAGTAGATTTGAGAGGATGCGGACAAATATAGCCTATGAACTTGCACGCCATATTATTGACTGTTTTCTTGTTCCTCACATAATTGTCGTGTACATACGATTGTATAATGTTTCCCAGCGTATCGTCTTCGTTATCAATAATAAACTCGTATGTCTCGGCGATATCTTGGAATTGCTGTATTTTCACAATTTCCGTCGTATTAATATTAACCAATTCAGTCATTAGATTATTCAGCTTGGCTATAACAATATCCAGAGATTTCGGGATTAAATATCTGGGCCCCATATTAACATTAATATGCTCTATGTCAAACTTGAACTTCGTAGGGTCGCCGTATTCATTCATATAATATGCCCGCTCTTTATCAAGCAAGCTCTCGTATTTCTTAGCTTCCTTGGGGTCCTGGATATACGAAAAGTTTGATAATGAAACCGGGTTAAACGATGCATTATCGCGCCCAGTTCTTTTGACAATATTCGCCTTCAAATGTAGATGTTCGCCGGGTCTCAATCTCGTAATCAAGATATTGTGCTTTGATACCTTGTTTGGCGGAAATAACTCTCTCAGCTTCTTCTCAGTAATTTCTACATCATTAAAGGTCGCCTTGAAATCCGTGGTTCGCACATCAATACTCTTATTCGTAGTATTATTAACATTCAATTCAATCACGAGCGAATTATCCTCGTAATTCTCAATTTCGTCGGCCGTCATACAGATAGGAATTAGCCCGATGCGATGTATAATAAACTCGTCGTGTAATGCTCCCGTATTAGTTATGACACTAACAGTAGGCTCCTCCTTCTCAAGTTTTTCCCCAATTGCTCCCAAGTTTGGAATATCCGTCATAATAATCCTTCGCATACCATTGACAATCGCCAAGTCAATATCGTGAATATCAAAGCTGTGATTATTTGAAGGGTCGGCCGAATCAAACTTATAATTGTAAAACATTCTATTAATATATAGTTTATTATATTTTTATCTTATATAATCAATTTTTAAAAAAATAAAAAACATAAAACCAAAGATAAACACATAATACTAAATTATACTAAATTATACCTTTATACCTTTGTATTTTTTTCATATAATATGATGTATACTATTAGGATTATCATAAGTATCATAGGTATTATTGATAGTATAGTAACAATCCAACTCCATAAATAGCATTCTCCTTTTGTTAAACAAGTTATATTGTAAGCCGTCAATAATATGACAAACAGATATACAAAATACGCTATTAAATATAATCCGGGACCTTCCAAATACACATTCAGCGCAAGAGATATTATAGTAAGTATAATACTAACTGCAATATACACCCATCCCTGTGTGGAAAAATAGTCCGACATATATCCTTATCTATCTATTATTATTAAGATATATATATTTTTGATATCCTGATACTCAGACATCTCCGGGACATCTATGAAATCAAGGTATTCATAATTGCGAAACACATAGATGTCCGGGATTGCATTTCGTTGATTGGATTGGACGCGAAGAACTGAATAAGCGTCTTGATATTTTTGACATCGTTGCATTGGCATAGATAGTAATAAATATTTGAGCTCGTAATAAGCTTCTTGCTGAATGTTGTAATTTGTAGATTTCTCAGCTGCGCCAAGTGATACTGAATAATTGGCGCAAATTGCTTGTCCATCTCCTTATTCATCTTGTATCTCTTATAAGTTGGATTATATGTCGTAGTTGATTTATAATAGCTGTAGAGGCTATCCTTGATAGTTGAAATAATCGTATGTACAAGATATGTAGGGTCAATCTGTCTCCCGTTATTATCAAGCGGAATCTGGATATTCGGGTTATATGTCGCGATATAATCCTTAATAGTATAATTCTGCTTGTTTTTCATATAGACGCTAAGAATATTCATCCATACATTCGGGTGGCACGGGTCAGTCTCTTCGCGATAGTTAATATACATTGAGGATATCTTGTATAGTCGCGAAAAGTTCTCTCCATCTACCTTTTTCTTAATAATCAATCCATAGCTTTTATTCTCATTGATATATGTATTGGCCTGATTGATATCTGCGAAATAAGTCGGATATTTTACACCCATATTAAAAAGCTCTTGGATAGCCGATTGATTAATATCATATTCTTCAAGCGTAATTCTGTTTTTCGTATTGATATGTACGAGCTCCTTATAATTCTCGCCTAGCATATCAGTATAATCAATTATATGCTTGTTATCATAGTGAATCAAGACAAACTCATAAGCGTGTTCGGGATTCAAATTAGATGCAAACATAGCCCGCAGAGTCTCTCCGACATCATCTGGCGGAATGTGCGAAAGCATTTCAGCAGTTTCCGGAGATTTACTATAAAATCCATATAGTACCTCGTCAAACATCTTACCGTGCGATTTCGTAGGATGCGAGAACTTTGAACTATTCGCGTCAGGACAACTGGATGTCCCGAAATACCACTTATTCTTATAATTATAAACAGTAATAATAGTTCCATCATAAGCCTCATAACATCTGTCGGTATCGCTGTAATTCGCCGAAATATATTCCTCATAACTAATTCTTCGTGGAATAGAATTGGCATATGTAACGACAACATTATTGTTATATGAGAGAGAGAAGTCCAATACAATACTCCGACATTGCTCATAAAGTTCTTTATATTCGCAAATATCACTCATCTTGTAATTATTATGAAGGAGAACAATATCCTCGTTATCTTTGAACTTCTTAACCTTGATATTCGGCCAGAAATGATATTTTTTCAGCGTATTAATAAGAGTATTTGCATAAGTAGTATTGCCGTCGTAATTACCATAAGTTTTTTCAATTAATTGAGTGAGATTAGTAGGGGGGACATTGGACGAAGGCATATCACTGCTCATAATAATACTTTGTTAAAAAATATATATATTTAATTGCTTATATCAATTTTTATAAAAATATGATGAAAAATTGACAGCTACGCAAAAAAATAAAGAGTAAGAGCAAAATATCACTATGTCAGTTATTTGCCTAGAAGAATCAGAATCTGATAATAAAGATATTGTAAAATCAGGGAGATTCTGTGCTATCTAATCTGTCCAATAGATATTCGGCGATTGAATATACAAGGTCAAATGATATTCTCTTTCTTGCTATATCCTTGCTTTCTCTGTAATTTGTTAGGAAAAGCGAATTATACTTTTCTCTATGTTCCCGCAAGTATTTATTGAAGCTGACGATTAATTTTTTCTGCTTCTCTTCATCTATTGCCGGCTCTATTATTAGCGTCGCATAAGTCCGCGCCGATTGATTAGGTGTATTATCTATATATATATATATCTTTATTTTCTACATATGATAATCCTATCTGTGATGTAATATTATCATCTATACATTTAACAACGATATTTGTATTATATTTGTCAATATTCTTATTAGTAAGTCGCGTAATTGTATAAATACTATTTAGAGGCAATTTATATATTTCACCACCAATCATATAGTTATTTTTAGAGTTTAGCTCAGTAATTATATTAGCCTTTGAAGGATATATAGTGATATCTATCATATTATCGCAATAACCTTGTTTTAGTTCAAATTGGAAGGAGCAGATTGTATAAGATGTATCAGAAAACACTTGTTCTTCAAAGATGTTCAATATAATAATCTTGTATTTTTCTAGAAATAACTTGCGCAACTCTATATCCGCCTGACGAATAGAAGACCAGAAATTTAAAGGGATTATTATAATCCCACCCGAGCAAGTATTGCTTATAATATTCTTGATAAAACACTTGTACAAATCGTTGACATTATATTTATCAAATAACTTTTTATCAGCACTTTTATTTCTCGCGAGATAAGGCGGATTTGTTATAACATATTTATTATTATAATCTGGTGGCTCATTTATCGTATCTCTCTTTATAATATAATCCTTCTTAGGCTCTATATCATAACACTCTATGTTATATTTAATATTTTTGAGATTTCCGGCATTTTCTATAAAAGCTATAAGATCGCCATTACCCGCAAAAGGCTCAATGATATCAAAGATATTATCGGGTATTGTAATATTTTGTAGAATATATTCGTTATTTGTCGTGTAGAATTGTCCTAGCGCCTTCTTAGATTTATTAGACATCTTCTCTTGAATATCTTATTACTTTATAATATTATCATTTTTTATCTTTTTGTTTTTGCGATAGCCCCCCTCTGGCAATAGCCCTAACAATAATAGCAGTACATATATATTGCTGTCATTATTAGAAATACCGTATATATTCTATATAATGTCCTGTCATCTATATAATTATTTGTACCAATATAAGCCCCTGCAACTCCACCAAGGATACTTCCGGCGGCTACTATAATAGCTGCATTAAAATCCAAAAATCCGTGCTGATAATATAGATATAATCCTGGTAATGCATTAGGTATCGTATTTAAGAAAAGAGATATTGCGACAGCTTGCTGAAACGAAAAATCATAATAAACTAATAAAGGCAATAGCAAAATGCCACCACCAATACCAATCAACCCAATAATAACCCCAATTATTACTGAGCCAATAAACAACTCTATAAGCATCTATATTATTATTTAGAAATTTATAATAACGCACGCGATTACAAAAAACAAAACCAATAAATAAAATATAAAAATATATATCCTAATCTACCCTACCCTATCTTACACCATCTTATAATTTATATTTTACTCAGAATCCTTATCCTTCTTCTTCTTGTCAGTCTTAGCCTCCTTCTTGGCCTTCTTGGCCTTCTTAGGCTTCTCATCTTCTTCAACTACCGCCTCTTCCACGACAGGCTCATCCACCTCCTCAGGCTCCTCAGTCTCCTCTGCTTCCTGAGCTTCAACAGTCTCTTCTTCCTCATCAGCAGCATCCGCAACATCAGCGAGAGTGGCCTTGTAAGCCTTCCACTCTTCGGCGAGCTTAGAGAACCTTTCGGTATTTGAAAGCTCAGGAAACTCTTCGCGAATCCTTTGCTGATTGTCCCTGATATACTGCTGATACTTTGTAAGAGGCTTCTTAGGCTTCTCATTACCATCCTCATCAAGATTGCTCCTCTTCTTCTTCTTGGTATCCTTCTTCTTTTCGGCAATCTCAATCTTGTTATTCTTCTTCTTCTCCTTGAAATCCTTCTTGAACTGAGCGAAATGCTCATCCAAACCCTTAGAGGTGTTAATCTCATCGGGAATATTCTTCATATACTCCTTGAAGGCCATTCCGATAGTCTGGACAGCAGCAGCGGACATTCTTCTGAAAGAGTTTCTGGATAAAACTTGGAAAGGCTTTTGAAGTTTGATAGGCTGTTCTGTAGGCGGGCTTTAGCTTTTGGCTTAGGCTTGCTTTGACTGCGATAGTAATAATTTAAATACTTTTTGGTGTCAATTTTTATCTTAATAATCTCAAATTATAACAAATTTATTCCTATAATCCTATAATATTGATTATTATTATTTTTATGAAGGCTATTGATAGGCTTGGTGTATTTTTCTCATTACCATTATGATATCATAGAAAGACGCAAGATATTTTATAAAATTGAAAATTAAAATTTGAGTACATCTTTCTGTTTTTTCAAAAATTTCAAAAGTTTTTTGGAAATTACAAAATAATTCAAGAGATGTACTCAAATTTTAAAATGAAAAAATATTAATATTCTAGTGTCTCAAGAATTGCTAGGGTAATCTAAGTATTTTTAGAAGGTTTAATAGATAAAAATATTATATTCGTTAAAATATATAAAAATAAGAAATATCTATAATATAGAAGCTTTCATATTGTATTAACAGCCTATTGTATATCTATTATGGAAAAAGTAAGAAAAATTAATGAATTGATTGATTATGTTTTAGAACTTGCTATTTTTCGCCATCCGGTTTTTTATAGTACTTATCAAACCATACTTGGCCTACTACTTTTGACGCCTGTTCTGATGTTAATTGGTTATTTACAATTTTCTCTCGCATCTCTAAAAAATATTCAAGGCTACTATATTCAAATCCCTCCTCTTTCGTAACCATAGCATATAACATAGGATATCTCTCTTCAAAAAACAAGATACCCTCAATTGATTTTTTCATTTCATTCAATAGCTCCGTGTGGGATGAATGTTTTGCCTTGTTCTCTGTCATATACAATACAATATCTTGAACCATCGCTTTTATATCAGCAGTTTCCATACCATCTTTAACAAAATCAGCAACCTTTCTCCTTTTTCTTTCAGTACTTTCAGTACTCATACTATTTTAAATTAATTATCAATTTTATCTTTATATAATAATATCTATTTTATATATAGAATAATGAAAAAAGAATTAGAATATGCTGAATTAGATTATAACCATAATGTTCCCGTCCCTCCTCAGCCAAAAAATGCCGGATTATATACTGGCGATGTCTTATTTGACAAAAAACCCTGGGGTAATAGTTATAAAATGCCTCCTGCTGAACCTGATGCTGTCGTGTATGCCTCGCATTTTTATGCAAGCCATCACATACCCTCGTATAATAGACCTGGAAATAATCACATAAATACAGATAAATATAAAAAATATACATCAGCCAACTGTAATGATAATTACAATTTCAGCTGTCATACAACAGATATAATATAGAAGTAGCGAAGCTTACGTAGCGATATCTTGAGCTACAAGATTGGTTGGTTGGATTTTCTTAATAGTATCTTTGTGTTTAATCAAGAAAGTACAGATATACTTATATACCTCATCTACTTGTTCAAAAGATACGCCACCTGTAATTAAGATGCTCCCACTCTCAAACAAAGCCCCGGTAACCTTTTTACAATCACCGACTTTTTCTCCCTTTCCTTTTCCATAGCATTTCTTAGGGCAATAACAAATACCATTCTTTTTTTCATTGCATTTATTCCAGAAATATTCTAGCTTAACCCCTTGATATATTCCAGGCTGAAACGAACACTTATTATTATATAGTTCGCTGATAAATATATTATGTATCTCGCGTCTTTTTAAGCCGAATTGAACCACCAGAGAATCGTCGCAATATACCTTGAAATCCGTGTTAATCATCCGAATCTTGAAGTTCTGATATTTCAATTTCAATTCATAATTATCATCGCGGTTATTTATAATGTCCTTACTAATATCATCATAGATATTCCTGATATTCGCAATAATATGATTGACAATAATGACAGTATCCTCAACGACCTTTATTCCAGTTATTTGAATATTGCCATTCTTAAATATTTTTACATTTGGCATATATTTATCGTTCTTATATATAATTGTAACCTGGTTATCAAACCTATTTTTCTTCATCTTATTTTTTTTACTATTCCTCCTCTTCTTGGGATATGTCCCGCGATTTAAATCCTCGCCATCCTTCATATATTGTGCCCATACAATCCCGTCTGTATCATCCTTATCTATTATTACAATATTTTCAAACAGCATCTTCAAGTTTAAATTAATATCCTCGCCAATATTCGCATTACAAGTTATAGTAGAAACTCTATAATGCGAAAAGTTTATATCTTCAGTTTTCACAATAGCTCGCGTATCTGTCGCATCCGACTCGGTAGAAACGCCGCAATTATTATCAAGACTAGTCATTCTTAATAGCAATAGTAATTTGGGTAATTCACAATATTTATTGTATCAATGTTCTTATATCATTTTTTGTTTTTTTTTGCCTCAATTTTATTATTCATATTATCTGTAATGTTTTTGAGATAGGATGTATTTACAATTTCGTAATTGTATGTAGTGGCTATCATAGGTGGCAAATTTAATAGGTGCGTTTTTTCATTTGAATGATGACCTTTGCGAAACTCCTCAATATTCATAGGACCATTAAAGATATCCAGCAAAAATCTTGAAGGTGCGGGGCGTATCGGGCGAGTGCATCCAAAATGTTTGCTCAACATCTGTATCAAGCTATTTATCTCCCATACTTTGTCGCTCCCACAATGTGAAGAGAAGTTATATGCATTTGCACATTCTAGCGAACAAAAGTTCCCGAACAATATATAAGTATTTGTAGTAATATTATATTTATAAGGCATCCCATATATCCTGTCTTTAATAGAGTGGCAACACCAATAGCAATTATTTGAAGATTTAATAATATTATCATTATAATCTATATTAGTATCTCTATCTCTATCATTATCATCCTTAATCAAATTATCCTGAATCGTATTATAAAAGTTAGTCTCATTTATATAACAACAGTTAGGCTCATATGGCGTCGGGGCTTCGTGTAATTCATCAGTAATACTTATTTTATTTATATCATTATCAGATATCGGCAACTGCAATATAATATCCTCATTTTCCACAACTACAACGTCTTTTACAATAGTATTCATTAAGCCTTTCTTCTTATCTATTGTAGATTTAACATCGCTGTTTTTACTTTTTCTCGGCATTTAATTATAAACGCTTATATTATTTATATGTATTTACAGCTCTATTTGTTATTATCAAAATAGTCTTTGAAATATACTAGTGTCTTTATTAACTCATTATTAACATTATCAGAAGGTTTTTCGGTGTTTTTTGTAAATGTTATCCCAGAGGAGCCGATTATACATTTTTCTTTTATTTCTCTTATCTCTCCGTTGAGAGAGTTAATCGTATCTATTAAATATTTTATTATAAATACAAATACAATTATTATTATCAAAACAAATAAATCCATAATACTTTAATTATATCAAAGAATATAAAAATAATTGATAGCCGATGGTAGCTTAGCTTGGCTTAGCTGAACTTTAAGCCAGCGCCTCCATTAAGGACTGTAAGGACATTTATTTCTATCACATATATAGTAATTTCAAAATTGACCGGATAGACTCTGTTTAATATATCAGTATATATTTTAGTGATATATGTATATTTGTCATCATCCTTAACCTCTGTATTTACATTCACAGATAACGAGGTAGTAATTTGCGTATTATCATAAGAACCTGAGCTTATCTGTTTTTCAGGAAATAAAGCGAATGAATAGCAATATATCCCCGTTCTCGGTATATTCGTATGATATTTATGAGGCTCTATGTGATTATAATAAGTAGCGTCATAATCAGCACGTGTTATTTCTCTGTTCCATAATATTGACGCCTTATCTAATATTCCAAGACTCTCGCTATATTCGTGAGACCCCGTGTAATTTGTATAATTATTGAAGTTTTTGACAGAATCGCTTCTTCGCGTAATCCATATAATCTCTTTGATATGATGATTGGCATTTGTTATATCTATTAGCGTATGATTGGCATTCAATGCAATTGCCTGCGTTTTCTTAACAGTATTAATAATATAATTAATCTGGTTAGTATTCAATAACAAACTACTTCTTTCTGCACTATCTAAATATACATAGGTACATAATAGCTCATTATTAACATCAAAATTGACATCGCTTGGCTTGACGAATGTCGCAATAGATATAGGTACTGCCGGGAGGTGTGTAGTATTATACATTAGCGGACTCACATAGGTATTCAATATATTACTCCATACCTGATATAATCCCTCAAAAGCATTATCGTTAATATAAATATCTAATTCAACCTCGTTATTCTCTAATTTTAATAATGGAAGTGCCAGCGAGGGATTCTTGGTAAACCAGAAATTGAGCGGAACCTGTATTTTTCTCTTTTTAATACTCGGTGTTTGAGGAGTTTTTGCGAAACTTGATACAGGATAAGTAACATTATAAAGCCTGTTATTTAACACACGATATTTTGGCACGAAATTGAAAGGCGCCGTATATTCATCTATATTCCCTATCAACTTATTATATTCAATATTATCTTTACTCGTGAGTTCATTCCATATATTCATCCATTCGCCATATAGTGTCTCTATATTAACAACCCCTATTTTAAGACGCGCTTCCTTAATATAATTGAAACCCAAATTATTGACCCACCTGAACTTATATATATTATCCGAGTATATATCGGGAATTTTGAATGTCAAAAACATACCCGATAATAAATCTGCATAACGCTTTATTTTAAAATTAATGCGCAATTCAGAAGTGGATGTTTTAAAACCAATATTGCTATCGCCAGTAGAAGTAATAACAATAGTATCCATAGAAAAATTAGTATGTTTTTTGAGAACATATTTATAATAATTAATATGCGGATTTAAGGTAATATATTCGCTCATATTACCCTTCAAAACTAATTGCATCAATCCGCCTCCCATTTTTATTTATACCCTTTATTATATTAAAGTTTTATTAATAGGCTTATATACTCTTATTTTTCAGGATACCTGCGAATACCTGCGAATACCTGCGAATACCTGCGAATACCTGCGAATACCTACGGATACCTGCGAATACCTGCGAATACCTGCGGATACCTGCGAATACCTGCGGATACCTACGGATACCTGCGAATACCTGCGGATACCTGCGGATGCCTACATATCAGCGTATTTTCCTACAAATACCTTCATTTTATCGTATCTTCTGTCATCATTGTATTCCTCTAACTTTTTTTCTGATTCTCTCTTATCTATTATTATAATAGTGGGATATCCAGAGATTTCATATTTATCTATTCTATCCTTGCAATCCTTCATATTATACTTTTTAAAGTCTAATTTATTCCCATATTCTCCATTAAGCTTGTCCCATACTCCAGATTTACTGAAATCCTCACAGTGTCCGCAGCCGTCCATATAATAATACTCCATCCTGTATTTTTTATCAGCCGATTCGCCCATAAAAGTCTCCATTATTTTATTTTTATTATATGCGAATAAAACGGCAATAGCCAATAATAAAAATAATATTATTGAAATCATAATAAATATATCGCTTCCGAAAAAACTCTTTTTTGCAGCCATATTAATATCCTACTTGTATAATCTTCTAAATTATTATTAGATAATAATATCATAATTATTAGATATTTCCTTGTATTCTCTCTTTATTCTCTCGGTTTCTCCTATGATATCATAGTCATTATCATTATCTAATTGTATTATAATTGAATTATAAAAATACGCCCCATATCTATGCATATCTGTCTCTGTATCTGTATCCGCATTTGCGCTAATCTTATTATCAATATACCCCTTGATAAACTTGATAAAATGCCCCTTCTCTATTAAAAATATCCTTACATCCAGAGAATCATAATTTACCGCAGCGTCATAATCTTTTAACACATAGCAATCATAATTATTCTCTCTAAGTATATTGACATACTTGTCAAGACTATTATCATCGCACACAATTATAGTTCTATATACAAGATAGTTTGAATATAGCTCCTCTAATCTATTAATTATCTCGCGCGTCATTAATACTTTATTAACTATTATTGTTTTTGCCTTATGTATATTATCCATTTCAAAAAATAACTAAAAAAATCTTATAATATATTAGAATATGAGTCAGAAGAATATGAATCAGAAGAATATGAGTCAGATAATAGTTTATAGAAGTCAAGAAGAATTGCGCACTAAAATTATAAAAATGGAAGAGGAAGTTAAAGACATTGAGAGGCTTATTGAAGAAATGGAAATAGAATGGATAACTCATTTTGAAAACTTGGCTATTGACGGCGCCCGATCGGTCACGGCAAGTGTCAGGCTTGGTAGGAATGGAGCGTACGATGTATCGGAAAAATCAAAAAATTATCTAAACATATTGAAGACTGATATTAAAAATAAGAGGGAGGAAGCTGCGGCCATTCGTATGAGTATTAAAGAAATGAGAAGGGATTTGGAAAATTTTAAGAAAGCCGCAAAATCTGACCCCTTAAAAAATAACAGAGTAATATATACAAGATATATAAATAATAATATTGGAAATGATACATTTAATATGAATGATCTCTATTCATCAATAAAGGTAGTTATTGATGAATATGTCGCGGCAAGAAGAGCATCCTCGGCAAAATCCTCGGCAAAATCCTCGTCTGCGTCAGGATCATCCTCGTCTGCGTCAGGATCATCCTCGGCAAAATCCCCGACCGCTGCAAGAAGCGCATCCCTGACCGCTGCAAGAACAGCGTCAAGACAGGCGGCAATAAGAAAATCCTCGTCTGCGTCAAGAGCATCCTCGCCTTCTTCAAATACATATCGTTTACGTAAACGAAGAAGGAAATCTAGATAATACAAAAACGCGCAAGTGAACTTATAATATGATAATTATATATTTTGATGTGATAATTTATTTTTATTAGATACTGTGATATATCGAATATTATAATTATGTTATGTAATCAATATATAAGATTATTCATTATAACTAATTATAATGGACGAACAAATCATCAAGATTAGTATAGAACAATTTAGAGATATCTATAATTCAGTAGATGTACCACGCAATATTTTGGATAAAGCCTTAGATATTAAAAATACATATTCGTGTTTCAACTCTTATTATGACCCTAAAATGATATGGGCAAAAAAAATATATAATAATAATAAAGAGAAGTATAATAAACCTAAGGTTAAATCAAGATTTCACATCATAATACCCGACTTTACAAAGAAATCCGAGCTGAAAAGGTGTTTGATAGGTAATTTAAATAAACTAAGTATTAAAAACAGGGACAGTATCTACGAGAAAATTAAGGAAATTATCGCTGTAAATGATAATAATGATAACAAGGACGATATTTTTATGATTATATGGAATTATGTTAAAACGAGCGACGACGAATTATATAGTAATATACTCGCTCTATTTGACAAGGAATATGTCTGCGCGATGCTTGATAAGCTCTGGAATAATTACATAAACAATAAGGAATGGGATCCGCCTAGATATATATACGAAAACAACCTTCTGGTATTGAACGACGAATACGATATGTATTGCGAATATACCAAATGGAAGCGTGGGATAAATAATATTAATAAGATATGGATTAAATATAAACGCGAAGAACTGCTAATATTGCTAAATAATATCGCAGATTACGTGGTTAGTATTGTATATAATACCGATATCTATAAATATATTCTGGATATTTTACTGGAACAATTATATAAAATCTTGGCTATCGCTAAATATAATTGTATAATAGATAAAATTAAAAATATAAATATTAAAAACTTGGATAATTCTACTAAGTTTTTTATTTATAATATTATTGAATTATAAAAAAATTATTTCTATATAATAGTATAGAGTAAGAAATAGTACAATGAAAGAGAGTGAAAATAACTTATCTTTTTATAGTAGTGCCATAATCCAAGCAATTTTTGCTATATTATTGTTAATAATCCTCAGTTATATTTACAAACTGGAGAATATGGGGTGTGAATGTTCGGAACACCCTAACAAGGATTTTATCAAGAACTTCACAGTAATAGCCCTCGGTTATTTCATAATAACTTCTGTTATATCGCTTAAATCTATCGCTAAAAGCATGGGTTATGTAGTAGTCCAATTATTATCAATTGCTACCTTCGTATTCTTCTTAATGTTCGTCGTATACATATACTACGCCTTTGATTATGTTAGATATTTAACCAACGAGAAATGCAAATGCTCCGAGGATTTAAGCCGCGATATCATTTCAGTAGGTACTATGATATCCCTCTTCCTATTCTTGACCCTTCTATTCACCATAATTATCATCCCTATCCTACTAAGCACTCTAAGCGGTCTATTATCTAAAATAGAGGTTTTTGAAGGAGAAGTAGAAGATACTATCCGCAACCCGATGAAATCTCTACGCAGTACCCCTGATAGAATTGTTAAATCTGTTAAAGAAGTAGGCAGCTTTGTTAATAAATCCGCTAAAAAAATAACCAATCTTAGAAAAAATAGATAAATAACAAATAGCTATCTATTTTACAATTTAACCTTTATTTTTATTCATATATCATATAATATGTTAAAAAAATAGTTATTTTCATAATAGTCGTATGTATCTCGTATATCCTTTGTATTTTATATATTTAATGTGCGCGTCCCCTTCTTAGGTCTTCCTCGCCCTTTTAATATCTGGATATCCGCCGTATCCTCTATAATTGAAGTAATCTCTTCGTCGCTAACTGAAAGAGTCTCTATATTATTATCGCTATCATCGGTTGATATCTTGCTATGAACGTTCTTAATTATATTATCAATATCTTCATATTGCTTTTTATCGTTAGACTGTGATGCCATACCTCTGGTTTGTGCGTTCATATTTTGTGCATATGCCGGCATATTTGAAGGTACAGGGTCGCTATTTAGAGAACCAAATAGATTACTTACCATATTGAATAACCCCATATTATCGTTGCTTGACCCGCGATTTTGAGACATTTGTGGCATTTGCTGTGGAGCACCATTTCCCATAACATATTGTTTTGCGGCCGCATTTTGAAACTGCTTCATTAATTCGGGATTAGAACGGAGAACATTCTCTACATCAGGAAGCGGTTGTTCTTTAAACATTCTGCTTGTTAAATGGAACATAAAAGCGCTTCCGGACAGTGATATAAAGAGCCTCAATTCGGGCGCCATCTTCTTGCCCGTTGCCTTGTATTTATAATGCAATTCCTCAAAAATATCATCGTAATCATTTATATTTTCATTTACCTGCTCTGACCACCCATCCAGCTTAATAGAAAACGGGTCATATCTCCCATTAATATATTCAGTTCCCGAGATAAATGCCATCAACATTTTTTGCTGAAATCTTACGCTTCCATCCAATTCCTTTTCTCTAATAAGCCTATTGTATTCGGTTCTCATCTCTTCAATATCAGAGTTCATATTGAATTTGAAGGGTATCTTAAATCCCTTAGATTCCATTCTGTCAAGCTGATATATTATCTCTCTCTTTTCATTTATCTCGTTCTTTATTATTTCCTTAGGGCTCAAAAACTTATTCTTATTTTTACTGCCACCGCTTCCACCGCTTCCACCGCCACCACCGCCACCACCGCTTCCATCGCTTCCACCGCTTCCATCGCTTCCATCGCTTCCGTCGCTTCCATCGCTTCCGTCGCTTCCGTCGCTTCCTACACTGCTTCCGCTACTTTCATCGCTGCCTCCGCTGGCTTCGCTAATATTATCATCATATATTTTCTTAATCTTGCCGCGACTTGAACTCTTTTTACTCTCATCACTATCGCTCTCGCTTTCTATTCGTGAACCTCTGCCAATTCTATCTTTATTGCGATATATGTTGCCGATATTTTTCATATAGTTCTTTTTACCACCCGACGAACTTCCGCGCGAAGAACCGCCAGAAGACATTGATATAACATCATCGCTTATTTTTTTCCTATTAAACAATTCTTCGTTAATAGCTATATTGGACTGCTTGCCACCTCCAGGTATATTAAAAATAAAAGGTTGCTTATTGAAACTTTCTCTATTCAATTCAATTAAATCATCATTTCTATTATTAAAATTTGATAGTAAAGCCATATTATATATTTATTTGGGTATCAAATGTTTATATATCTATTATAATTTTTAAATGTTTATTAATACGCATTCTAACATTCTTACAAAAATAAGTTTCCAAATATTAGCATTAGCTATTTCTACGAGATAGCCACGATAACCAAGTGCCAAAAAATAATTTCCCAGATTTTACATAATATTCAGGGTGAAATTGTATCCCCAATATATCCTTCTTCTTATGATATAATATATCTATCATATCTTTTCTTTTCATTACAGTCTTAATATTATTACCTACTTTGA
>Ga0208722_1000122_pt1 | contig 20342 bp, 16 predicted proteins | sample LakMenEpi21Sep11_FD_150722 | JGI IMG/M metagenome (GOLD analysis project Ga0208722, IMG submission 150722) | Freshwater microbial communities from Lake Mendota, WI - 21SEP2011 deep hole epilimnion (SPAdes) | ecosystem: Environmental > Aquatic > Freshwater > Lake > Epilimnion/Euphotic zone ... | reverse complement strand
CAAAAAAAGTTCCCTGACTTTCGCTATCGTTAAATGGAATTCCGTTTAAGGTTACGTTTATTCTTGAACCGTCAGAGCCACGAACTCGCAGATAGGTATAACCAACACCATTTCCAGCATCTGTTGTGGATACTACAGATGGTAAAAAATTTAAAAGTACCGGAATATCTTGACCCAGATTTCGCGGTGCAATTTCTTCTTTAGAATAGTTGGTAAACGTGATTGGGTTTTTCCCTTTGGCTCTAACAGATGAAACGGTTACTTCATTGAGCACATTGACTTTTGTGGTGTCTTGTTCTTTTTGTTGCGAGAAAGCTGTTTGTGAGAAGAAGAGAATAGAAAATAAAAAATAGAAAATAGATTGTTGTCTTCTTCTGACTTCTGGCTTCCATCTCCCTGCTTCCCGCTTCCCGCTTCCTGCTTCCTGCTTCCCACTTTTTTTAAATAAAATTTTCATTCGTAAAATAGTTTACAAATAAAAAGAGGTAATTATTCTTTGGTTAAAATTAAATTGATACTCTTGCTAATCGTTTGAAAAAGCCAGCGGCGCCTGCTCGCTCTTTCGCTAAAAATGTCCACTGGACATTTTCTTAACGCTTAGCCGTCCCTAAACAGCATTACCTGTTCTAGGTTCATTGGGTATAATCTCAGCCCTTGGTAGAGCACCCCTTTTGAGACGAGGCAAAGATATAGCAATATCAATGACAATTACAACATCAAAATTCAATTATATTTTTTATTGCAATTGATTTTTGCAATTGATATTGAAATTTACAAATCAGGTTTCCTCCTATTCTGTTTTATTTCCGAAAGATTGCGTTTGGCTTTGATTCTTTTTTCGATGACTGATCGTGGAATTTTGGTGGCTTTTCTTTTCTTTGGGACAATTAAAGATTTAGTAATTAAATCAAAAAAACGCTTAGTGACGATTTCTTTATTTCGGAGTTGGCTTCTATCTTCATCACAATTTAAAATCAAAAGATTTTCGTTGGAAAGTTTGTTCGATAATTTCGTGAATAGCAGTTCTTTTTCGGCTTCTTCAAAAGCTTGTGAGAGTGATAAATCAAACGTTAAAATCACTTTTGAAGAAACTTTATTGACGTTTTGTCCACCAGCGCCAGAACTTCTAACTGCTTTGAATTGCAGTTCGGAAAGTATCACATCAGTTTTCATGTTGCGGTTGGTGAGCTGGTTTCAATAAATCGTTTACGGTTTTCACTGGGTTGAAAGTAACTAATGGTACCTCAACAAAAATAGTAATCCATTTTGACATAGCACCATTCCACAAACCTGGCAATTCATAACCTTTCAATTCTTTTCCCTTATTGTTTTTGTGTACAATAAATCCGGTACTGTGATCGATGAAATCATTCAAATCAAACTTTTTGCCTTTATAATTCTTGGTAGCACATACTAAATCTACTGGATTAAAATGGGTGGCTTTTGCAAGGATTTGGGCTTGCTCGGCATTATGAATATCCACTTGGGAACTTTCCACTATTTGCAAAGAGATATTTCCTTTAACGCTCCTAACCCAAAATGGTCCGCCACCAGGTTCGCCTTCGTTTTTCACCATACCACAAACTCGAATAGGTCGATTTAATTTACTTTTTATATAATCAATTTTATTCTCAAGGGTGTATTTATAAAAATCATCCAATACATCAATGTTCAATTTTTGAGTCATGAAATCTATGATTGCTTCAATATCATTTTCTTGAATAGCTTGATTATCTATAGCGGCTACAAATTCGAAAACTTTTTGTTGTACATCCAATAAAATACCTGATAATCCTTTTTTATATAAAGTTGTTTCTTCTATATGATTTTGAATCACGTTATCAATATTTTTAATAAAAATAACATCGGCGTCAAGCAAATTCAAATTATTAATCAAAGCGCCATGTCCGCCTGGACGAAAAACCAATTCGCCATTTTCATTTCTAAAAGGTTTGTTTTGCAAATCAACCGCAATGGTATCGGTGCTTTTATCTTGATAAGAAAATCCAACATTGAGTTCAGTCTTGGTTTTGTTTTCCACTTTTGCTTTAACCTCTTCAATAATTTTTTGAAATAAAGCTTCATGATGTTCCGAAATGGTCAAATGCAAATGTGAAACTGAATTGGAAGCTGCATAATAAGCACATTCGTTCAAGTGCTCTTCCACAGGGGTGACAATATAAGTATCGTATTTATGAAAATGTAAAACTCCTTTTGGTTTGTTGGCAAAATCAAAATGTTCTGTAGCCAACATCGTTTTGATGAAATGATAGCTTTTTTCGTGACTTTCTAATGAATAGTAATTGTCAACCAAGAGTTTTACTTTTGATTTTACCTCTTCATAAAATGGAAATTTTTCAATTCCAGCTAAAAAAATGGATAAATTTCTTTCCTTCTTTCTATTGATGTAAGCGTTTATGGTTTCATTTTCAAAATCAAACTCATTTAAAAACTCATTTAAAAACTTGAACATTCTACTAGCTGCACCAGAAGCAGGAACAAATTTTTTGAGTTTTAAACTTGTCTTCTTTGAATCAAAAAGGGCAGCATATTTTTGAAATTCTTCTTTTGATAACTTGAGAATTCCGTCATTGATAGTAGCTGGTTTTTCGATATATATTTTAGGAATTCCTAATTTAAACAACAAAAGTTCTCCTTCAATTTTATCCAAAGAAATACCTAAAACTTTAATTTGTTCAAAATCTGCTTCTGTAAATCCGTGCTTTTTTATTAAGCTCTCTTTTGTTGTAATGTTCTCTTCCATTCTAAATAGCCATAAAAGGCAATAATTGTAAAAATCAAATATTGAATACTAGTAAATGTATACCCCTTAACAAAATACATGGGTATGGAAATGATATCACCAATAATCCATAAAATCCAATTCTCTATTTTTCGTCGAGCCATAAGCCACATCCCAACAAAGAAAATTCCTGTGACCAAAGTATCAACGTACGATGTCCAATGGGTAAATTTACCAAAAAATGTATAAACCGCCACTACAAATAGAATTGTTAATACAAAAATGATGAAAGCCCATTTTTTTTCAGATAAAGTCATTCTCGAAATAGGGAATTCAACTGCATTATCTTTCTTACGTGTCCAATGATACCAACCATAAATGCTCATGATAACATAGTAAAAATTTATCATCATATCACCAAGCAAAGTCCATTTCCAGAGTAAATAAACATAAATAGCGGTGTTGATAATGCCTGTTGGGAATACCCAAATCTTATTTTTTTTAGCAAACCAAACGCTCAATAATCCGAAGACAATTGCGGTAATTTCCAAAACAATTTCATAGGTTGGATAGTTTCTATATTGAGAAAAAAGGATTTCAAACATTACTCAAAAAAGTTTATGTCATTTTCAAAGGCAGTACCTATGACAACCATATCAGCACCATTTGCGAATGCTTCATCAATTTGTTTTTTGGAACGAATTCCACCGCCAACAATCAAAGGAATTGAAATTCTTTTTGAAACAGAAGAAATAATTTCCAAAGGAACTGCTGTTTTTGCGCCGCTTCCTGCTTCTAGATAAATAAGTTTGTTACCTATGAGTTCTCCCGCTTTTGCCGTTTGAGCAACATACTCAGGATTGTTTCTTGACAAAGGTTTGGTTTTACTCACTCTTTCTACAGCCGTTTCGCCACCACTTTCAATCAGAATATAACCTGAGGAAATAATTTCTAAATTTGTTTTTTCTAAAATTGGAACGGCTTCAATTTGCTGTTCAATTAAATAAATAGGATTTCTTCCTGAAAGTAATTGCAAAAATAAAATTCCGTCAGCATTCGCAGAGATTTGGGAAGAATGACCAGGGAAAAGTAAAATTGGCAAACTTGTTTTACTTTTTATAGCAATTATTAATTCATTTAAATGGTCGCCTACAAACGAACTTCCGCCAACCAAAATGTGTGTTGCTGGCGATTTGTTTATTTTTGAAATAACAGAACTAATAGAATTTAAATCTAATTTGTCTGGATCAAGAAGAATGGCTAAAAGCTTTTGTTTTCTTGATTTTGCTTCGAGTATTTTTTTGTAGATATCTATCATTATTTTTTCTCACCTGAGGCAATCCCGAACTTAATAGAGTTAAAAGCACATACAAACACATAATTTTCTATAAAATCAAAGAGTACGTCAAAGTATTCCACCCGTTGATTAAATCGCAACGCCACAGTGCATTTTTTATCGGCCAAATTAAAATCGCTTTCAAAAATATGGTCTTTAAAACTGATGCCTATTTCATTTTTGATTTTAAAGACCGATTCTTTGATTCCCCAAACAACAGTTGCTTTAATGAGTTGATCTTCCTCAGAAAGATTTTCCAGATGAGAAACATCCATATAACGTGGCGCCAGTTTTAAGGTTTTTTCTTTTAGAATTTCTAAATCAATTCCAATTAATGTATCACTGATAGTTATTACTGAAAAATCATGAGAATGAGAAATAGAAATGTGCTGGGTGCTGGATGTTGGGTGTTGAGTATTCATCTGACATCCAGCATCAAACATCTGGCTTTTTAAATGTGGTTTCCCATCTTCATCATAATACAAATCAAAATCAGTATAACCGGCTTCTACCAACAATCTTCTGACGCTAAGAAATCCTTTTTGATGACTTTCGGATTTCATGCCTTCTAATCGTGCCAAAGAAATGTCTTTCAACGCCACACTTCGAAAAAGCTCATCGAATGTCTCCGTGATTTTCCACATATAAACCCGAGTGAAATTGTTTAAATCAGTAATTTTAAATAATGGCATTGGAAAAATAAATTATCTAATTGTTTTTCAGAAAATTAACCCGATAAACAAATCACAAAAAAGCAAAAAATACTTTTTTAATTCTTTCTTATTATGTAGTTTTGCACCGAAATTAAAAAAACAAATATACACAATAGATGAGTACACAAACATTACCTTATGTAGCTTTTAAAGTGAAAGACATTTCACTTGCAGCTTGGGGAAGAAAAGAAATTGAATTGGCAGAAGCTGAAATGCCTGGATTAATGGCGCTTCGTGCAGAATATGGCACTAGCCAACCCTTAAAAGGAGCACGTATTGCAGGATGTCTGCACATGACTATTCAAACGGCTGTTTTAATTGAAACATTAATTGCTCTTGGAGCAGAAGTTACTTGGTCTTCTTGTAACATTTTCTCAACTCAAGATCAAGCGGCGGCGGCTATTGCTGCTGCAGGAATTCAAGTGTATGCTTGGAAAGGTCTTGACGAAGAATCTTTTGATTGGTGTATCGAACAAACTTTGTTCTTTGGTGAAGACAGAAAACCATTGAACATGATATTAGATGACGGTGGCGATTTGACCAATATGGTTTTTGACCGTTACCCAGAACTAATTCCCGGTATCAAAGGTCTTTCTGAAGAAACAACCACTGGAGTTCACCGTTTGTACGAAAGAATGAAAAACGGAACATTATACATGCCAGCAATCAACGTAAACGACTCGGTTACTAAATCAAAATTTGATAACAAATACGGTTGTAAAGAATCGGCTGTTGATGCTGTTCGTAGAGCAACAGATATTATGTTGGCTGGAAAAAGAGTAGTTGTTTGTGGATATGGTGATGTGGGTAAAGGAACTGCGGCTTCTTTCCGTGGTGCAGGTTCAATTGTAACAGTTACCGAAATCGATCCAATTTGTGCTTTACAAGCAGCCATGGATGGTTTTGAAGTAAAAAAATTAAATACCGTTATCGCTACAGCTGATATTATTATCACCACTACTGGAAATAAAGACATTGTTTTAGGAAGTCACTTCGAGCAAATGAAAGATAAAACGATTGTTTGTAACATTGGTCACTTTGATAATGAAATTGATATGGCTTGGTTGAACAAAAACCACGGAGCTTCAAAAGTTGAAATCAAACCACAAGTAGATAAATATACTATTGCTGGAAAAGACATTCTTATCTTAGCCGAAGGTCGTTTAGTAAACTTAGGTTGTGCTACAGGTCACCCAAGTTTTGTAATGAGTAATTCATTTACCAACCAAACTTTAGCTCAAATTGAGTTATGGACTAACTCAGCAAACTACAAAAATGAAGTATACATGCTACCGAAACATCTTGATGAAAAAGTTGCGATGTTGCACTTAGCAAAATTAGGCGTTGAATTGGAAACCTTACGTACAGACCAAGCAGAATATATTGGTGTTGCCGTTGAAGGACCATTCAAACCTGAGTATTACAGATATTAGTATTAAGATAATAGTATTAAGTATTAAGATTAAGCCCTTGCAGTGATGTGAGGGTTTAATTATTATAAAAAAGAGAGACAACAAAAAACCCGTCTCGTTTTAGAACGAGACGGGTTTTGTAATTCAATAAGAGTGATTCTTATGCTTCAAACGGAAGCACAGAAACAAAAGATTTATTATCTCCTTTTTTCTGGAACTTAACCACTCCATCAACTCTAGCATGTAAAGTATGATCTTTACCCATGTAAACATTTTCACCTGGATTGTGTTTTGAACCTCTTTGTCTAACGATGATGTTCCCAGCAATAGCAGCTTGACCACCAAAAATCTTCACGCCTAAACGTTTTGATTCTGATTCTCTACCATTCTTCGAACTACCGACACCTTTCTTGTGAGCCATGACGTATACGTTTTATATTGTTATTAATCTTGTGTATCTTCTTTTTTAGCTTTTGGAGCTTTTTTTACTTTTGGAGCTTCTACAGCAACATCGGTAACTTCAGCTTCAACAACTGCTTTTTTTGGCGCTGCTTTCTTAGCACCAGTTGCGGCTATACCTTCGATCACTATTTGTGTTAAAGATTGTCTGTGACCATTTCTTTTCTTGTAACCTTTTCTTCTTTTCTTTTTGAAAACGATTACTTTGTCTCCTTTTAAGTGTTGTAACACTTTGGCTTCTACTGAAGCACCTTCTATAGCTGGGGCGCCTAAAGTTACATTTCCATTATCGTCTAATAAAAGAACTTTGTCAAAAGAAACTTTTGAACCTTCTTCATTAGTCAAACGGTGAACATAAACCTTTAAGTCTTTGCTTACTTTAAATTGTTGCCCTGCTATCTCTACGATTGCGTACATAACAATGATGTTTAATTAATTTTATACCGACTTTTCGGGTTGCAAATATACTACTATTTGTTTTACACGCAATACTTTCCAAAAAAAAGTTTATGACTGCTTTTCAAGGAATGATAAAATATGCTAGAATTTTTTTGAATTCTTACATATTCAAATAAAAAAAAGTATTTTTGATGTAACAAATTAAACTATTAGTTTACTAATTCAAAAAATCAACAAAAAAATTTTAATTTTTTATGAAAAAATCACTAATCGCTTTAAGTACAATGCTTATGCTTGGAGGAATGGCTCATGCCCAAAAGGTAGCTTTTGAGGAATACGATTTACCAAATGGTCTTCATGTTATTTTACACAATGATCCATCTGCACCAGTCGTAATTACCTCCGTAATGTATCACGTAGGTGCAAAAGATGAAAATCCAGAAAGAACTGGATTTGCTCACTTTTTTGAACATTTATTGTTTGAAGGAACAGAAAATATCAAAAGAGGAGAATGGTTTAAAATTGTAACTTCAAACGGAGGAACAAACAATGCCAATACTACTGAAGACAGAACCTATTACTTCGAAGTATTCCCTTCTAACAATACTGAGTTAGGATTGTGGATGGAATCTGAAAGATTAATGCATCCCGTAATTAACCAAATTGGGGTTGATACTCAAAATGAAGTAGTAAAAGAAGAAAAACGGCTACGTGTTGACAATCAACCTTATGGGAATTTGATTGCCGAAGTAAAGAAAAATATGTTTAAAAATCACCCTTACCGCTGGGCAACTATCGGTTCTATGGCACATTTAGATGCCGCTACATTGGAGGAATTTCAAGCATTTAACAAAAAGTTTTATACTCCAAACAATGCTGTTTTAGTGGTTGCCGGTCAAATTGACATTGCTCAGACTAAGGCCTGGATACAAAAATATTTTGGACCAATTCCAAGAGGTGTTGAAGTTAAAAAACAAACTTTTGTTGAAGCTCCAATTACTGAAACTATCAAAGCTTCTTATGAAGACCCAAACATTCAAAAAGAAATGGTAGTAGCTTCATACAGAACGCCTTCTATGAAGACAAGAGACGCTAGGATTTTAGATATGATTTCTACGTATTTAAGCAATGGTAAAAGTTCAAAGTTGTATAAAAAAATTGTGGATGAGAAAAAAATGGCATTACAAATTGGTGCTTTCAATTACTCACAAGAAGATTATGGTCAATACATTCTTTATGGATTACCGCTAGGAGAAAACACTTCAGTAGATTTACTTAGAGAAATAGATGAAGAAATCGTAAAACTTCAAACGAATCTCATCTCTGAAAGTGACTATCAAAAATTACAAAATATTTACGAAAGTAATTATGTTGATAATAATTCAAGTGTTGAAGGTGTTGCAGAAAATTTAGCTACTTTTTATTTGTTGTATGGCGATGTAAATTTAATAAATACCGAAATCGAGATGTATCGTTCAATCAAACGTGAAGAAATTAGAGATGCTGCCAAAAAATATTTAAACCCAAATCAACGTTTGATTTTGGATTATGTTCCTGCCAAAGACAAAGCTGAACTAAACAAAAATGAACAAGCTAAGGAAAATTAATAAAATCAAGAAAATGAAAAAATCAATCATAATAGTAGCAAGCTTGTTTTTAACTTTAACTATGCAAGCACAAGACAGAACGCAACCAAAACCTGGTCCAGCACCAAAAATAAACATCAAAAAACCAGAAACTTTCACTCTGTCAAATGGGTTAAAAGTTCTCGTGGTTGAAAATCATAAATTGCCAAGAGTCTCATATAGTCTAACTTTAGACAATATGCCTTATGCTGAAGGTAACAAAAAAGGAGTTGATGATTTAACGAGTAGTTTAATTGGAAATGGATCTACTAAAACTTCAAAAGACGCTTTTAACGAAGAAGTAGATTTCCTTGGAGCAAATATCAATTTCTTCTCTTCTGGCGCTTCAGCTAGCGGTTTATCAAAACATGCTAAAAGAATTATGGAATTAATGGCTGAAGGTACATTAATGCCAAACTTCACTCAAGAAGAGTTTGATAAAGAAAGAGAAAAATTAATCGAAGGGTTAAAAACCCAAGAAAAGAGTGTAACTGCTGTTTCGGGAAGAGTTGAAAGCGTTTTGGCTTATGGCAAAAGTCATCCGTCTGGCGAATATTTAGCAGAGGAAACAATCAATAATGTTACATTAGAAGATGTAAAAAACAATTACAAAACCTATTTTGTGCCTGAGCGAGCTTACCTTGTTGTTGTAGGCGATGTTAAGACCAAAGAGGTTAAAAAAATGGTTGAAAAACTATTTGGAAAATGGGCAAAAGCCACAGCTCCAAAATTAACATATCCAAACCCAACCAATGTTGCAGCTACTCAAATTAACTTTGTGGATATGCCAAACGCGGTACAATCAGAAATCACACTTTTAAATACTGTAAATTTAAAAGTTTCTGATCCTGACTATTTTCCAGTTATTTTGGCGAATCAAGTTTATGGTGGAGATTTCAATAGTTACTTAAACATGAATTTAAGAGAAAAACACGGTTGGACATATGGTGCTCGTTCAAGTGTAGGTTTTAACAAAAACGTTTACAGCGTATTTAGAGCAAACACTCAAGTGAGAAATGCCGTTACTGATAGCGCTGTTGTAGAAGCATTAAAAGAGTTGAAAAAAATTAGAACTGAAAAAGTTGATGTTGAAATGTTAAATGGTGTAAAAGCAGGATACATTGGTCGTTTTGTAATGCAGGTTGAAAAACCAGCTACCGTGGCTCGTTATGCTTTAAACATTCAAACCGAAGGTTTACCAGCTGATTTTTATGAAAACTATATCAAAAACATCAATGCAGTTACACCCGAAGATGTAATGAGAGTGGCCAATAAATATTTCTTAGCCGATAATTTAAGAATTTTGGTTGTTGGAAAAGCAACCGAAGTACTTTCAGGATTAGAAAGTTTAAAAATTCCTATCTCGTATTTTGATAAATTTGGAAATCCTACGGAAAAACCAGTAATGAAAAAGCCGGTTCCAGCGGGAGTTACTGTTAAAACTGTTATGGATAATTATTTAACTGCTATTGGAGGAGAAAAAGCTGTAAAATCAGTAAAATCAATTTCTTATACTGGCTCAACTTCAATTCCTCAAATTCCTGCCCCGTTATCATACATTCAAAAAAATGAAGTTGCTGGAAAAATGATGGTAGAAATCAGTATGCCAGGAATGAGTTTGATGAAACAAGTAGTGAATGGAAATTCGGGATATATGACAACTCAAGGACAGAAAAAAGTTTTAGAAGGCGAAGAATTGGCAAAAATGAAAGAAGGAGCTGTGTTGTTTAGTGAAACTTCGTTAGCTACAAAAACAGGAGTTACTATTTCTGGAATTGAGCCAATGAATGGAAGCGATTGTTATGCGGTTGTTGACGGTACTAGTATTTATTATTATGATGTAAAATCAGGTTTGAAGACTGCTGAATCAACAATCCAAGAACAAGGTGGACAAAAGATGACTAGCGTTACAAGCTTCAATGATTACAGAGATGTAAAAGGTGTTAAAGTTCCATTTAACCAAATCATGAATGTAGGTTTTGAATTGGACATTAAAATGTCTGAAGTAAAAATTAACGAAGGCGTTTCTGATGCCGACTTTCAATAGATAAAAATCAAAAACATTTTCAAAAGACTGTCAGTAATGGCAGTCTTTTTTTTACTTTTTACTCGAAAGATAAACGCCAATGAGAATAATAAAAGCACCTAAAAATTGAATTGCTGTAAGCATTTCACTGTCCAACAATCCCCAAAAAAAAGCAACCACTGGAATTAAATAAGTTACCGAAGTTGCAAAAACTGGAGAGGAAATTTGTATCAATTTATAAAAAAGAATATTGGCTATTCCTGTACCAACTATACCTAAAACGGCTATAAAAAGTAGTGCATGTGATACTTTCTCCACCTGCATGATAGAGAAAAAATTAGTAAAACTCAAAATAAGTAATGCCGGAAACAACATCACTAGAAAATTGCCAGTTGTAATAGCAACCGGCTTAACATCTGATAAATATTTTTTTATAAAATTCACATTCATGGCATAACAAACAGAAGCTATTAGTATTAAAATTGTATAATAATAATTCTGATTTGGATTGTTAATTGCGCCATTAAAAATGAGTAATATTGTTCCTATCAACCCTATGATTATACCAAAAATTTGAGTTCTTTTAAAATCCAATCCAAAAACCAATGCTCCGAGAATTAAGGTATTTAAAGGTGTCAATGAATTTAAAATAGAACTAACCGAACTCGTAATTTGTGTTTGAGCAATGGCAAAAAGATACGCAGGAATAAAAGTCCCAAATAAGGAAGTTAATGCTATGTATTTCCATTTACCTTGTGGAATTGCTGCCAAACTTTTAAATCCTATGATTAAAAGAAATAATGAACAAAAAATAATACGCAGTGATCCCAACTGGAATGGGTTTAACGCCACTAATCCTTTTTTTATTAATATGAAAGAACTACCCCAAATCAAGGCAAGTACAATAAGTAGTGCCCATTTTAATTGCTTTGATACCATTACTATATTACTTTTTTAAATTTTGTAAAAATTTTAAGAATTAACGGTTTAATTTTTCAATACTTTTGTTCTTTATTCTGAAAGTCAAAATAACTGAAAAAATATAATTATGAATTTTACAAAAACTCTATTAACACTTACCTCAGCTTCTACTTTGTTTTTAAGTTGTAAAGATAGCGCAAGTAAACCTCTTCCCGAAAATTTAAAAGAAACTTCAGCTCAAATACAAAAAACGAATGCTGTAGCTGTAAAACCAGAAACAACTAGTTTCAAAATCGAAGGAATGACTTGTGCTATGGGTTGTGCTAAAACTATCGAAGACAAATTATCAAAAATGGATGGCGTTCAAAAAGCAGTTGTTGATTTTGATAAAAAAGAAGCAACTGTATCTTTTGATGCTTCTGTAATATCCACAAAAAAACTTATTGAAGCAGTCGAAACTACTGGCGATGGTGCTACCTATAAAGTAGCTGGTATGAATACGAAATCTTAATATATTTTAAACAAAAACAAAAAAAGGAACTCCAATAAATGAAGTCCCTTTTTTATTAATTAATCTTAACTTTTAATTTCTATTTACAATAGCATCTTGTTTCCAACTTTTTACAGAAGCAATTCTACTATCTGAATAATCAACTTCACTTAATGAGGTTTTGTTCCAAAAAAACCATTTTCCAGTTTTTTGTCCATTTGCATATTCTCCAATTGATGTTTTATTTCCGTTTTCATCAAAGGCAATCCATTGTCCTTCTAATTTACCGTCTTTAAAATATCCCTGTTGTTGCATGTTACCATTTTCATAGTAATATGTTGCTTTTACTAACTTTCCTTCTTGTTCTAACACAGGTTTAGCAGATTGGGAAAAGGCAACTCCTGAAATCAGAAACACTCCTAAAAATAGTATCTTTTTCATAATCGTAGGTTTATTTGTTTATTATTACTTAACAAATATAACAATTAATTTACAATTAACAAACTTTTTGTTAACAATTTGATAACATTGTAAAAATTTAATATTTAGGAAATAAAAAAATCCCGATTTCTCGGGACTTTAATAATCAAAATTTTAACTTTTCTATTGAAGTAAACTACTTAGTTGTTGTTCTAATTTTGGATCCGAAGGTCTTGCAGCATCTGCATCGACTACATTTCCAGAAGGATCTATTAATATAAATCTTGGTATTGAATTTATATTAAAAGCTTTTATAAAATCAGACAACCAGTTTTTATCAGCAAATAATTGCGTTCCTCCCAATTCTTTTTCTTTTACAAATGTTTTCCATTTGTCATAATCTTTATCTACATCAACAGAAATACTAACGAACTCAATATTTTTATTATGAAACTTTTCCTCTATTTTTTTTAATGAAGGAATCTCTGCTCTACAAGGACCACACCAAGTTGCCCATACATCAATGTAAACATATTTTCCTTTTAAGCTTTCTAAAGAAGTTTTCCCGCCTTTGTGATTTTCATAATCAAAATTAGGTGCTTTAGCATTATTCATTTTTTTGTTTGCACTTATTTGAGCATAATACTGTTGAAGTCTTTGTAAATTAGTTTCGATTTCAGCTGCATGCATTTTTGTAAAATAAGGATCAAGTCCCGCTTTTTGTAATTTCTCAATGTCGGTATTTTTTTTCTGATCAACTACCTTATTAAAGTTTTCTTGGTCTAATGCCATCCATTTAATAATATCTATTTTCTCTTCTGCTAAGGTTTCTTCAGCCAAATAATTATTTTCTTTTGACCCTTTGCCTTGAAATTTAATAGTTTCATCAAATTGAGCAGCATCCATAGTCATCTTTAAATCATAACCATTCTTTAAAAATAACTGCGCATATTCTGCTCCGTCAAATAACTGATAAAATCCTTCTTTAATAGGAAACTTTGCTTGAAACAACCCTTTTGTATTAAGTTTAATCTCTTGAACAGTTTTACCATTTTCTTGAATATAAAGAATATCGCCATTTTTATTGTCAATTTTAGCTTGAAAAGCCATATTGTCTTGAGCAGAAACAGAAGACGAAAATATAACCAGAAGTAATAAAGTAATCAGATTTTTCATTGTACTATTTTTAAAATTAATACTCAAATATACCTTTTTTAATACACAAGCCAATGAATAGTTTGTTAAAAATGATGAAATGTTTACCTTAGTTTATTGATTTTGTTTTTTACTTTGGCACCTATCTCTCCCATTTTATACTTTCTGAAATGAATTTAACATCAAAAATGATTATTGAATATATAAGACTATTCTTGTTCTCATGTATTCTTAAATTGTTTTTTATCTGTTAATCTTTCTATATACGTATTTTTATTCTTTAGCATGAGCACTAAAAAAATCTATCGTACAAAAAAAACTCCTCAAAATTGAGGAGTTTCTATTTTTTTAACCATTATAATGTGTTAAAAAATCACCTTTTTAGAAATTAAATTGCCGTTCTTATCTTTAATTTTAACAATCAATACTTGATTGTTTTTTGTTAAGGCATCAATTTTAAATTCAGTTGAATTAACGGTATCGTGATCAAATAGCTTTCTTCCTTGTATATCATAAACAGCTATTGATTTTATATCAACATTTACACTTTTTATGTTAATAGAATTGTTTGAAACAAATACGGCAACTGCATTAGCATTAAACGGTTCATCAATACCTAAACTTTCAGCTGAAAAACGCAAAACAAAACGACTATTAAAATTTCCTGCCCCAGTAGAGAAAGTATAATCTGCTGCATTTAAATTGTAAATTGTTGAGGTAAAAGTATCTTCTAAATAAACTAATTGGCCTTCTTCAAACAAGCCATCCACTTTATCTAATGAAATAGTATATGTTCCTGCTGCTACAATTTTTAGCCCAAGGGGAATAGTATCTTCTGCTGAAAATGGTAATGATTTTGCCTGAATTGAATATTCTTCGTTATTTAGTAATGACGTTAAAGCCACTTGTGAATCGTTAAAATACTTTCCATCAAAACGATCTAAAGCGTTTGATGCTCCTTCCGCATATCCTAGCAACATTCTACTAAATACGCCGCTTTCATTTGTTAAATTTAACCACAAACGATGTTTTTCAACTTGACTAACAGCAGAAGAATTTCTAAAAAACTGATTTTCAAACGAATCTGGAACTTTCATATCACTGTTAAATGTTAATTGTGGAGTTAATGCTTTTACCAAAAATCCTTGTCCTACTTGAATAAAGCCATTTGGATCATCACTTGTTGCTGAACCAGTACCTCCTAATTCAGTATAAGTTGCATAAAAAGTCCCCAAATTTCCTGAACCTGAAGTATCGTTTCGTCTTCTCCAAAAATAAAGCGTACCATCAATATTGCTAGCGTTTTCCATAAATAGTGCGTCTGCACTAATAACCGTTGGATAAGGGTTTCCTACTAAATTAAATCCTTGACCACCAGTGTCTAAATCAACATTGACTACACCATTAGTAGGAACACCTACAAAGGTGCCTTGACAATATTGTGCCACATTTGGTACTTCATTTGCCACGTGATCATTTGGAGCTCGTATAAAATAACCGCTTCCTGGTTCAAATGTACTTGTCAAAGGGTCAATTGATGAAAAATGATTATTAACAGTATTGTATTCATAAAAGCGATTGTCAAGAGTTGATGGAGAAAACTGTTTTAATGTTTGAGTTCCAGTAACTGGTGAAGACCACATGGTATAATCTAAACGAAAAATTTCAGAACTGTTACGTAACACCGTAATTTCTCCAACATTAGCAGGAGCGGAGTCGCTAAGTTGGTACAAATTAGCATTATTTTCAACAACAAACGAAGCTGCACTACTATTGTTAATTATATTTTCATACACAATAAGATTATTTTCCGAAGCTATAGTATAGGTATGCCCTTGATTTAACGTTAAACTTTTAACTTCAAACATAGTCGTGTTATTACCATCTGAAACAAAATTATCATCTAAAATCACATCATGATCAGAAGCTGGTAAAACGCCATTTAACCAAGCGCCGTTTGACCATATAGCTACTAAAGTAGGTACACTAAGGGTAGTTACCGTAATCACATTTGAATTGCTAGTAGTTACTGGAGTACCTCCACTAAGACCTTCTGCACGAACTCTATAATAATAAACCGTGGAAGGATTTAAACCTGATACAAGTTTATTTGTAACGTTACTGGCAACAAATAAATTATTATAACCCGATAACAGGACTGAAAAGTCACTAAACTCACTTACGTCCAAGCGATATCCTGTAGCTCCAGAAACACCTATCCATCGAGCAGTAAATAATGTATCTGAAATTCCTGAAGCTGAAGCAGCGACTGGCGGTAATAATGGGTTTGTTGAAAAAGTAACTCCAGCCGTCCAACTGCTAAAAAGCGGTGCTGGGGTACATTTATAACGCATATAAACAGAATAAGTAGTAATTGATGATAATCCAGAAACAAGTGACGAAAATACGCCATCACCCACTGAACCACTTACTACCAAACCTGAAACACCACTGCCTGGTAGACCTGATGTTCTAACTTCATAAAAATAAGCTTCGCCCGGAGCAGAACTTGATGCTGTCCAGTTTAATACTGCAGAGATAGAGGTAATATTATTTACCACTACTCCTGTCGGCGGATTGCATTGAGCAAAACTAAAAACTGTAACGAAAACGTTCGTTAGCAATATAACCGTTTTAATTGTAAATTGATTTTTCATAAGCTATAGAATTTAGAATTGTATTTTTAATAAACTATTTTCTTGGTAAACTGCTGTCCATTAGACAATACAATTTTGGCAATAAGTAATTGTTTTTTTTGATTTAACCCAGAGATTTTAAATTGATTTTCATTAGCAATAGAATTACTGAAAATCAATCGTCCACATAAATCAAATAAATCTATCTTTTGGATACCTTCTTCTTTTGCTAAGAAATGTATATCAGAATTAGAAACTGAAATGATAACTGTTTCATTTGTAGTTGAAAATTCCTCATTATTTAAATTATTAATAATTACCACTGTATAATCTTCTGCTTCCCCATTAGCAATTGATTCACAAGGTAATGGATATGTTGCCGCTTCTGATTGTTTTGTTCTCACTCTCATTATTGTTGAACCCAGTAATGCTTGAGCTGGTACGGTAATGTTTGCGGTAATTCCAGAATTAATATTATTTCCACCTGTTGCAGAACCTAAAATATAAGATTCGCTAACTTCGAACTGCCTATTTTGATTCCAATCAATCCAAGCCATTGTATAATTTGTTCCCCCATCAGGGCTAACATTTACAGATAGTGAAACTGTGCTTTCTCTTTCTAATTCAGTTTGAATTGCTGTGAAATTGGAATACGCTGGTGAGCCCGAAGATGAATTATTAATTCCTGCTATGGTTACATTATTTATGCCAATTCCATTTTCATTTGAAACTAAAGGGTCACAATAGCAACCTTCTCCTCCAACAAATACAGGAAAATCGAAAATCGTTGAAGAAACGATATCACAGGTTGTAGCTCTACGATAATAGGTAGCTACGCTTTGAGAAGTAGTATAAAAGGCGTCGGTAGCATTTAGAATATTTGTCCATGGCCCAATATCGTTTGGTGATGATTGCCATTGATATGACAACCCTGATGCTACAGAACCATTTTGAACAGAAAGTGTGAATGCTTCTCCTGAACAGTACGGACCAGCTGAAACTATTGTTTGCCCACCAACTGGTGTTGCGTCACATGGATTTGTTATTGTAAATTGCATGTTAGGTCTTCTTCTGGCGAATATTTCTGCCAATAAGTTTTGGTTGGGTAAGCTGCATCCAACGGGTGACGTATTATTGGTGTAATTTGCGACTGATACGCGTTCTCCAGCTGGAAAATTCTTACATTGAACAGAAAAGCTAGTACCAAAATTGGTATTGCTTCTACAAATTTCAACAATAATATTTCGAAATCCATCCCATGCAAACGGTGTGTTTAAATTAAAGGTATACCAACCCGTTCCAGTAATATTTTCAACGGTTGATTCATAATATACAGGTAAATCATCAACAAGAGTTGTTCCCATTTCAAAGGAAGTAGTCATTCCCATTTTTATTTTAATGTTTTCTGGCTTTAAACTTGATGGCAATCCTAATTCAGTGATGTTAATTGCCAATTTAATCACGTTCCCTGATATGCTAAATCCTGCGTTATATAATTCTTCAGCAAAATAAATATACTGAGATCTATTATTTCTGTTAATTGTTGCAAAAGGAGAAACTCCTAAAGTGTTGTAAGACTCTACGCCATCACCTAAGGTATATGTTTGTTGCGCTTTTATGTCATTAAAGAAAAGTATAAAAAGTAGTATAATACATTTAAATGTGTTAGATTTCTTTATAAATACGTTTAACATTGGTATTGTTTTCATAATAAAGTAGTTTTTTTTCATAAATATATATAAAACAGATAGTTAATTAAAATATGATTTTTTTTGTAACTGTAACTCCATTATCGTTCTCAACTTGAACTAGTAATAATTGGTTGTTTTTAGCGATTTCTGAAATTAGTATTTCAGAAGTATCTAAACTAGTTTTTTTATGAAGTACCCTTCCAGTACTATCAAAAATCGTAACAGATTGAATTTGACCAGTTAGTGATTTAACAATAATATCAGAATTATTAGTGTAACATAAAACACTATTCTCTGTTTTTATGTTTGGATTTAAACTTAGCATTTCATCATTAAATCTAAGTTCAAAACGATTGTCAAAAGTTCCTTGTATACTTGTAAAGGTGTACATCCCAGATTTAATATCATGAAAAGTTGATGTAGCATTGTCTAATAAATAAACAGATTGGTTTTCAAAAATACTATCATACTGGTACAAGTTTAATGTAAATTCACCAGTCAAGGTAGTAGAAAATCCTAATGGAATACTATCGCTTGAGTTGAATGGCAAAGATTTACCTTGTATTACTAGTTTATCATCACCAATTTTTGTGTAAATTTTTAAATCTCCAGAAGGTGTCATTGTAGAGTCATAACCCCAATCTAGTCCGTTTGTTGCTCCTTCAACATAACCTACCATTGTTTGATTGAATTTCCCATTTTGATGAATTACTTCAACCCACAGTCGGTTTTTTTCAACCTCTTCAGAATTGGTTGCATTATTTCTATAAAATTGTGAATTAGTATATCCTGTTATGTTTTTTCGCATGTCGTTGTTAAATACTACATTGCCTGATGATGCTCCACCTTTAACCATAAAACTTTGACCTGCACCTATAAATTGACCTGGAGGAGTATTATTCCCCGAACTAATTGAAGGAAGACCCACAGATCCCGTGAAATTGTATGTTGCATAATCATCAGAAGTATAACTTGATATGTGCGGAAAAAATGGGTTTAAAGCGGCACTCGGAAGTGTGTTGTGTGTCCAATAAAAAATAGTTCCGTCGAGCAAAGTACTGTTGGCTAATAAAAACTTATTAGCATCTAAAGCGGAAGGATAAGGATTTCCTAATAAATTCCAATTGGCAGAACCACCCTGTGACGGCACAGTAATAAGACCATTGTTTGGCACCCCTAAAAAAGATCCTTGAAAAACAGTTCCAGTTCCAGTTGAAGGATACCCATCTGGTGCGCGTATTATATATCCTTTTCCAGCAACCATAGGACTATTTGCTATACCATTAACCCAAGCTTGGGTAAGATGATTCCAATGATAAACCCTAATTGATGGTGTTCCCGGTGAGAATTGATTGGGTGTCACTCCTGCAACCGGAGAGGACCAATACGTATAATCTAACATGCGAACTGGTTGAGAATCTCTTTTGTAAAGTATTTTACCTTCGTTAATAGCAGCATTATTTTCCTGAATTAAGCTAGCATTATTTTCAAAAATCACAGTGGCAGCATCGTCCACAACTAATTTCTCTTTTAATGAAATAAAATCTCCGCTTCGTACAGTGAACGTTCCAGATACTATTTTTAGGTTACAAGGACCCATCGGCAAACTTCCATTGACAGTAGTATCAAAATTTCCTTGAATTCTGACTGGTGAGTCCGGCAACGGATTACTTCCAAAACTCCAAGAAGTGCCATTCCAAGTATTCACTCCAGTAACTTTCACACCAAGAGACGATCTTGTTCCCGCTGGTAAGTTATGATTACAGCCAATATCTCTTTTATACCACATATCTACACCCGCTCTCTCTACTGGAATAGTAGCAGCTGTTTGTCCTGGCAGAGACACGTAATTATCATCATCTGCAAGAGAAGAGTACCATTGATAATGCACTCCCGTTGCTTTTTCATCATTAACAACACTTAAAGTAACTGCTTCTTCTTTACAAAAATTTTCAGTACCTAATATTGCTTCACCACCAGCCGGAGCACCGGCACATTGAAAAGTAAAACGAATGTTTGGTCTAAATTTTCTAATTGCAGTACTTAAAGGGTTAGATGTATTGTACGTTCCTGCCGATCCCGAAATCTGCATACTGCAACCTTGGGTATAATTTAAACCTGTTCCGTTGTTGTTTTGGCTGTAAAGACTTCTTGTTAAAGTAAAACTAGCATTACTTGGGGGGTTTGTTTGTTGAATACCTGCAAATTGGTACCTACCAGTATTAAACGCTGGAGATGGTCCCGTTTTGGGATCTGCTTTACAAATTTCAACCACTATACTATCTACGCCATTCCAAAGAAAAGGAGTATCTAATG
>Ga0208722_1000117_pt1 | contig 20684 bp, 16 predicted proteins | sample LakMenEpi21Sep11_FD_150722 | JGI IMG/M metagenome (GOLD analysis project Ga0208722, IMG submission 150722) | Freshwater microbial communities from Lake Mendota, WI - 21SEP2011 deep hole epilimnion (SPAdes) | ecosystem: Environmental > Aquatic > Freshwater > Lake > Epilimnion/Euphotic zone ... | reverse complement strand
GCAAAATATTTTTTCATACTCTAATGTTTTTGAAAAATTTATCAAATATAATTAAAATTGTTGACCAATTATAAAATGTATTTCCCATCCGTTTGGTTGACTAAATCCTGGAATAGGATCAAAACCATTTGCAAAGTCAATTCCCAATAAACCAAATGCTGGCATAAATATTCGAACACCAAATCCGGCGGAGCGTTGTAAAACAAAAGGATTATAACTATCAAAACTTTTATAAGAGGCACCTGCTTCTAAAAAAGTTAAGGCATAAATCGAGGCAGCAGCTTTCAGTGTTATAGGATATCGTAATTCCAAAGAGAATTTGTTATATATTGGATCACCATCTGTTGATGATAATGATTGATTGGGATACCCTCTTAATTGTATCACTTCTCGACCGTCTAATGCAAAATTGGCTAAACCATCTCCTCCAAGGAAAAACCGTTCAAATGGAACCACTCCTCTATCAGGATTGGAAAGACTTGTTCCCCTTGATGGATTATAGGCTCCTAAATAACCAAATTCACCTAATGTTCTCAATACTAATTTTCCAACTACTTTTGTGTACCAATCGGCTTTAAACTTTATTTTATAATATTCAAGCCATTTAAATTTTTCTTGATCTACTTTTCCTCTATCCGCTGTTGCGTTTTCAAACGAATATACTTTTTGATAAATTTTAAAGTTATCAGCGAGTTCTGATGTTTCAGGAGTTACTTGCAGATAATCACCCACCGCAGGTAGTTCACCATTTGCGTTTGCGGTAATAGCCAAACCAGCATTTTCTTGGTACTTAATTTTATAAGGTTCTTCATTTTTAAGATTTCCATAATCCACCCCATTAAACATAGAATAAGGTAATGTAAATTTAGCTGACACGCTAAACTCGGAACCCGATGTTGGGAAGATAGGATTTACACCTTTATTATTCCTACTCAATCCTACTGTAAATGCTAAATTTCTAGAAGAACCATCACCAAAGGTGAATAATCCTGTATTGTAATTATTTAAATTATAATATTGAAAACTAATAGAATTTGAAAATACAAAGAAGTCATCGGGAACTGTTAATCTTTTTGCATATCCTACTGATAAAGCTGTGATACCGAAACTTTTGCTTTTATCTACACCACCAGTATTTCCGGCAAATAAAAACTGTTTGCTATATGATAATGAGGTTGAAAACTGAATTGGTTTTTTACCGCCAAACCATGGTTCTGAGAAAGATAAACTATAGGTTCTAAAGAATTGACTAGCTTGTAAGCGCAAGGAAACTTTTTGCCCATCGCCCATTGGTAAAGGTTTATAAGCTTCTTTATTAAACAAATTCCTTGCAGAAAAATTGTTGAAAGACAAACCTAAGGTGCCAATAAATCCACCACCTCCATAACCTCCTTGAAGTTCAATTTGACTTGATCCCTTTTCTACTAGGTTGTATTCAATGTCAACTGTACCGGCGGCAGGATCAACATTCTTGAATTTTGGATCAATCGCTTCGGGGTCAAAAAATCCTAATTGCCCAATTTCTCTAATTGTTCTAACTAAATCTTCTTTACTATATTTTTGTCCTGGTTTTGTTCTTAGCTCTCGATAAATTACTCTATCATTCGTTTTGTCATTACCAACGACGGTGATATTATTAAAGTAGGCAATTGGACCTTCTGTAATCCTAATTTCAAAATCAATGGTGTCATTAGCAGTTTTTACTTCTACAGCATTAATATTGGAGAACAAGTAACCATTATTTTGATATAAATTGGTAATATCTTCTCCATCTGGTTTTGATTTATCGGCAATTCTTTTTTCAAGTAAAACACCGTTGTAAGTATCCCCTTTTTTGATACCAATAATTCTGCTTAACAACTGATCAGAGTAGACAGAATTTCCTAGAAATTTAATATTTCCAAAACGATATTTGCTTCCTTCTTCAATTTTAATGTTAATGGCTAATTTCGAATTTTTATCCATTAAATAAACTGAATCGGAAACTATTCGAGCGTCTCTAAAACCTTTTTCCTTGTATTTTTCTATAATTGAGTTTAAGTCTTCTTTGTATTTGTCTTTGATAAATTTAGACGCCTTCAAAACCCGAATCGGGTTTATTTGTTTGGTATTTTTCATGGCGCTTCTCAGATTTTTATCTGTGAATTTATCATTACCCTCAAACGTAATTTTTTTTATTTTAAGCTTATTTCCTTTGTCTATATTGACAAGCATTTTTACTTGATTTCCATCTGTGGTATCAGGAGTATTGGTGATAAAAACTTTGGTGTTATAGTAACCGTCTTTTTTATACTTGTTTTCTATATAATTTTTGGTTGTTGTAATTAAATTTTCATTGACAATTTTTCCTTTTGTTAAAGCATTGTCTTTAATAAGACCTTCAACTTTAGATTTTTTAACGCCATTAAACTTAACTTCTTTTAGTTTTGGGAGTTCAACAATATCTAAGTCAAGCCAGATGCTATCTCCTTCAACTTTATTCACATAAAAGTCAATATCACTAAATAGCCCAAGTTTTCCAAGTTTTTTTATTGCATTGCTTATTTGTTCTCCGGGCACAGTTAGTTCTTGTCCTTTTTCTAAACTAGAAAAAGTAACTACAGTTTGTTGGTTATAACTGATTTTTCCATTTACTTTTACATCAGCTAAAATATATTTTTTAGCTTGATCAAAAGGGAGTCTATTTTGGGCTTGTAATTGAAAAAAAGTACCTAATAATAGCAAACAAAGAAATATTTTTAACTCTTTTATTGGCACTGAAAATTTATTTAATTTGTTCACTTGTTTTTCCAAATCTTCGTTCTCTTTTTTGATAGCTAATAATAGCTTCATATAAATCATCTTCTTTAAAATCGGGCCACAAAACGTCGGTAAAATATAATTCCGCATAGGCGATTTGCCACAACAAAAAATTACTTATTCGGCGTTCGCCGCTCGTTCTTATCACTAAATCTACATCGGGTAAATCGTGCGTGTAAAGATGCTGATTTATTATTGATTCATCAATAGTGTCTATAGAAATTATATTATTTTTAACTTTATCACTAATAATTTTAAAGGCATTTATCAATTCCTCTCTTGAACCATAGCTCAAGGCCAAGGTTAATGTCATTCTATTGTTGTTCTTGGTGCTGTCAATAACACTTAGTAGTTCGTTTTTTGCTTTTTTTGGTAATAATTCAATATTCCCAATACAATTTAAACGAATGTTGTTTTTTTGTAAAGTGTCGAATTCTTTTTTTAGCGAGGATATTAAAAGATTCATCAAAGTATCTACTTCCAATTTTGGTCTGTTCCAATTTTCAGTAGAAAAGGCATAAAGTGTTAAATTTTCTATGCCAAGTTTTGCACAAGTTTCAACAGTAATCCTAACCGATTTAGTTCCTTTTTCATGGCCAAACGCTCTCAAAAGGCCTTTTTGTTTTGCCCAACGACCATTGCCATCCATTATTATAGCTAGGTGTTTGGGTAAATTGTCTTTCTGTATTGTGTCTGTTAAACTCATTTTTAATCTGCGCAATAGCATGGTTTTTCAGTAAAGGTATACGTTAAAGTAAATCCTGTAAAAACATACCAATCATTGCTGTTTATATTGCCAAATTTTAATGGCTCTAAATTTTCATTTTTAGGATTACTTCCATCCAAGTTATCAGTGAAAGTATATCTTGCTCCAACCTCAATTCCTAGAACAAAATTTTTTAATATATTACTTTTAACTCCTACCATCATCGGAATAGCAAATGAACCGGCTTCATAATCTTTTTTTGTTTCTCCGTTTACTACAAACAATTCGTCATATACAAAATAAGACAGACCTGAATAAACATATGGTGAAATTTTCTTTATTAACGACTCATGTAAATTAAAATCGAAAAAATTAAATTCCAATCCTGCCGAAAATTCTTTTATATTATTTTTAAATTTAATTCCTCTTTGCTGTCTTCCGGGAATTTCTGAATCTAAATCATTTCCAGTTATGTTGGACTGCATATAGGAAAACCTGTAAGCATGTCTTGGACTTTTATTCCATTTGTATAAAATTCCAATAGCTGGTTCATTTGGCGAAATGTAATTGGTTTTACCTACATCCCCAATAAAGTTACTCCCTCCTATGAATACACCTAACTCATTGATTTGTGCATTCATTATATTCTGGAAAATAAAAAAAATAAATAATACTAAAATCTTTTTCATTAAATTGAAAATAGCGTGCAAATATAATAATTATCAGTACTTATAAAGCATGAAATTGGGATTTCTGTTAAATAAAATATAGTGCTGACAATTTTGTCTTTGTAATAGTTTGTATTCTAAAAACGGATTTTTTAGAATTGTAGTATATTAGGAAGTAATTTTTTTCTAATTTCTCTTGTCTTCTCCCCATAGGAGTTTGTTACGTAGCGTTTTCAGAAAAGTTTCGTCAGGGATTTCGACCATATTAATTTGAAATGGTGTTTTTTTAATTTTCAATTCAGAATTATTGTTTACCAAAGTAATTCTAGAGTCCAATGAAACCAAATATTGTTCTTCTCTTCCAGAAATTTTCAATTTTATTTCTAAATCGTCCGGAATAACAAGTGGTCTTGCATTTAGATTATGCGGAGCTATAGGTGTGATAACTAATCCTTTTACTTGGGGGGTTAATATGGGTCCGCCACAACTTAATGAATATCCAGTTGAACCTGTTGGTGTAGATATAATTAAACCGTCAGCCCAATAGGAATTTAAATATTCATCATTCAAATAGGTTTCAATTGTTATCATCGATGTGGTATCTTTCCTACTCACGGAGATTTCATTCATTGCAAAATTAATTTCTATGTCGGACTCGTTTGGATAACAATCTATTGTCAAAAGTGTTCTTTCAGAAATTGTATATTTTTTTTCTAAAACGATTTGAAGAAATAATGCTATATTTTCTTTTTGAACTTTGGCCAAAAAACCAAGTCTTCCAGCATTCACTCCCAAAATAGGAATTCCGGAGTCTCTTACAAAAGTTGCCGCTCTCAAAATGGTGCCATCGCCACCAATACTTATCAGAATATCAAAACTATTATCTAAATCTTTATGGGAAGTGAAAGTATTGTACTGTTTTTCAACAATTTTTTCTTCGTATAATATCTTCAAGAACTTTTCCTCAATAACTAATTCCACGTGATTTCTGTTGAAAAAAACAAAAATATCCTTAATGATTGGTCGAGTGTCGTTTTGATAATATTGTCCGAAGATGGCAACTTTCATAAATTAAATATTTAAGTATTTATCCAAATATTCTGAACGCTCTTTCAAGTTATTCAAATAATCGTCTTCATGATGTTCAGAAACGATGTCATAGTTATACCTACGAAAGGAATGTATAATTTCGTTCATAGCACCAAGTGTCATTTTTATAGTTACTTGCACTTTATCATTTGTAGCTTCAGAAACAAAAACACCAAGTAATTTTCCATTATTGCTTTCTACAATTTGTGTTATTTGGCTCATGGAATAATCTATAATAGGTTTTTCAACAACTATAATTCCTCCAGTTTCTTTCAAAAAAGGTGTTTCATTTAAAAATTTGATGACATCAGTTATTTCATAATATCCAATATAATTGTTCCTTTCATCAAGAATAGGAACCACATTGGCATTGTTGCGAGCAAAAACTTCTAAAACATCTAACCAAATCATTGATTCTCTTACAAAAAAACCTTCTAAGGCATAGCGGTAATCGGCTAATTTTTTTTGAATTTCAAAAGTTTCAGCATCAACAGAAGAGATACAACCCATATAAATTTCATCATTTAAAACTGGAAAATGGGAGAAATTACAATCGGCAAAAAAATCTTGAATTTCTGCCACTGTTTCATTACTCGAAAATGGTTTAAAATCATTATTGATATATTCTGAAAGTTGTCTCATATATGCTGAATCTTTTAACGACTGCAAAATAATCAAATTTTGGGACATGATGGCTTAGTTTAACTTTGTATTTTTGTTGGGATATATTAATAGCCACAGATTCACTGATTTTTTTATAATTAACAGTAAAAGATAATCTGTAAATCTGTGGCTAAAAATTAAAATGATGACAAAACTTAGTGTAAACATCAATAAAATAGCTACTTTACGGAACGCTCGAGGTGGAAATGCACCTGATTTGTTGCAAGTGGCCATACATATTCAAAAATTTGGTGCTCAAGGCATTACAATTCATCCAAGACCAGATGAAAGGCACATTCGGTATCAGGATGCACGAGATTTGAAACCTATCTTGTATACTGAATTCAATATCGAAGGCAATCCACAACACAATTTTATGGATTTGGTTTTAGAATGCAAACCTGATCAAGTAACACTTGTTCCTGATGCGATTGGTGCCATAACTTCTTCTGCGGGTTGGGATACCATAAAAAATCGAGATTATTTAACAGATGTAATTGCTGAATTCAAAAGAAGCGGAATAAGAACTTCCATCTTTGTTGACCCTAAATTAGAAATGATTGAAGCTGCAAAAAAAACAGGAACGGATAGAATCGAATTATATACAGAAGAATTCGCTCATCAATTTAGTTTAGGAAATAAAACAGGAATTGAACCTTATGTAAAAGCGGCTGTTTTTGCAAATGAATTAGAATTAGGAATAAATGCTGGACACGATTTGAGTTTGGATAACATAAAGTTTTTCAAAGACAATATTCCTAATTTATTGGAAGTTTCTATTGGCCATGCTTTGATTTGTGAAGCTTTGTATCTTGGTTTAGACAATGTAGTGAATATGTATTTAAATAAATTAAAATAAATCTCAGAGAATCTCTGTGAAACTATAAAAAATGCTCAACTCAAGAATTGAAGGCGAAGGCCATCCACTAATCATCATTCACGGTTTCCTCGGTATGAGTGATAACTGGAAATCATTGGCATCTTTATATGCAGCCGAGGTGTATCAGGTGCACATGATAGATTTGCGCAATCATGGAAGAAGTTTTCATTCTGATGATTTCAGCTATGAAATAATGTCGAAAGATGTGTTAGCATATTGTCAACAGTATAATCTAAAAGATATTTCCATTATTGGTCATTCTATGGGTGGAAAAGTAGCGATGCTTTTTGCTACAACTTACCCTGAAATGGTTGAAAAATTAGTTGTTGCCGATATTGGACCTAAATATTACGCGCCACACCATCAAAATATTTTGGCTGGGTTGAATGCCGTAGATTTTTCTAAAAAACCCGATAGAGCAGCAGTTGAAGAAACTTTATATCCTTTTATTCCCGATTTTGGTACAAGACAATTTTTAATGAAAAATCTCTACTGGGTTGTGACAGGACAATTAGCATTCCGATTTAATTTATCAGTTTTTAATGAAAAAATTGAAACTATTGGCGAAGCTTTGCCTGAAGGGAATCATTATGACAAACCAACACTTTTCATCCGAGGCGGCAATTCCAGTTATATTTTAGATACAGATTTACCCGAAATCAAAAAGCAATTTCCAAACTTTAAATTAGCAACAATTCCAAATGTTGGACATTGGTTGCATGCCGAAAATCCAAAGTTGTTTTTTCATGAAACTATTACTTTTTTAAAATAAAAAATCCCTTTTCAATTTAAAAAGGGATTTTAGGTTTAACTAATTTAGTTTAATTAGTTTTTGATGAATTTTTTAACAGCTCTTCCTGAGTCAGTATCAATATTCATGAAATAAACACCAGAGGTTAATTCTGAAATATTCATTTCTACTTCAGAAATATTACTAACTTCTATTGTTTTAACAGTTCTTCCATTAACATCAGTAATGCTTACTTTGTTTAAAAGTATGCTGTCGTTATTAGAAATACTGATTACATTATTTGCTGGATTTGGATAAGTGCTAAATTTTCTAGCAAATGCTTCATTAACTCCTAATCCAGTTGTAGTTACCTTGAAATCATCAAGCATAAATCCAAACATATCAGGAGATGTACAACGAACCGCAATATAAACCGGTTGACTATTAAATGTATTTAACTCATAAGTATACTCTACATAAGGACCAAATGCTGTAGTTTCTGGCGCTCCTATTGGAGAAAAACTAGCAACAGCAGTATTTGTTGTAGAAACATACACTTGAAAAACTTCGTCTGGATAAGTTGAGTCACAAGATTTTGCCCAAAAAGACAATACATTACCAGATGAACCTAATGTAATTTGAGGAGAAATTAACCAATCGTCATTTTCAGTTATAGTTGCGTTTGGAACGGCTGCAATACAAGCCATAGCTTTTTGACCAGAACGAGCTGCCCAATTGCTAGTAGCACTAGGAGTCAAAGCTGGAGTTACAGCTGTTGAATTAAAAACAATGTATGCCATAGCAGTACCTGTATTTAAAAAAGTTGTTCCACCTCCAAAACCATATGTAGGTCTTCCATCTACATCAGTCAATGTCCATGATCCAACATTTGCTTTTGCAAAGTTAGTGTAAGAGTCAAAGTTGTCTTCAAAAATTGTTGTTTGAGCGTTTATACTTAAAGCGCCAACCAATAAGAAAGAAAGTAATAATTTTTTCATAATTAAAATTTTATAAATGTTAGTAAGTAGCAAATATAAAAATATTTTAATATCTTAGCAAGAAATTATAAATTTTATAATCCAAGACATGAAATTACTTTTTAGAATAGTACTAACAGCACTTTTAGTAATGGCAATTGCCTATATTATGAACGGCGTAGTTGTTGACGAATTCACCACAGCATTAACCGTAGCAATTGTTTTGGGATTGTTGAACTTTTTTGTTAAACCTGTAATAGTATTGCTAACAATTCCGGTAACTATTTTTACATTAGGTTTGTTTTTATTGGTCATCAATGCCATAATGATATTGCTTTGTGATCATTTTATTGATGGATTTAATGTTCATTCTTTTTGGACAGCAATGCTATTTAGTATTATCTTATCTCTTTCACAATCATTGGTTTATCAAATCACTGGCGACACAAAATAAACCACGAATAATCAATAAAATAAAAACTTGGTTGGGTTGCATAAATGTTATAATTTTGCAACCCAATTTTAGTAGGTAAAAAACACAAAAAATGAACATTACAAAAAATAATATTGACGCATTAAATGCTGTAGTTACTATAGAAATATCAAAATCAGATTACACAGCAAAAGTTGAAAAGAAATTAGCAGATTATAAAAAAAACGCCATTATACCAGGTTTTAGAAAAGGTGCTGTACCAATGAGTTTAATCAATAAACAATATGGAAAAGCAATTCTATTAGATGAAGTAAATAAATTGTTGCAAGACAATTTGAATAAATACTTAGCACAAGAAAAATTAGATATTCTGGGAAATCCACTACCCAAAGTAACCGAAGATTTCAATTGGGATGTAGAAGATTATAAATTCGAGTTTGAATTAGGGTTAGCTCCAGAATTCAGTATTGATTTATTAGCAAAAAATGACTTGGTTCTATACAAAATTGTAGCTAACGATAAAATGTTAAACGACCAAGTAGCGCGTATTCAAAAGCAATACGGAAAATTGATTGCTAAAGACACCGTTGAGGAAGGAAATGATGTTTCAGGGATTTTTGCTAACGAAGAAAAAGCAATCAATAACAGAACGACTTTATCTTTAGATGTTTTTGCAGATAAGAAAACCGCTAACAATTTTATTGGTAAAAAAGTAGGTGATGTGGTAACATTACAAACTAAAGGTTTGTTTGACGATGATCACAAACTAATGGATTTCTTAGCTGTTGGCCACGACGATGTTCACGGTTTGGATATTGAAGTAACTTTTACCATAGACGAAGTTACCACTCAAGAGCCTGCAACTTTAGATCAAGAATTATTTGATAAATTATTTGGACCAAAAGCTGTAACTTCTGTGGACGAGTTGAAGGCCAAAATCAAAGAAGACGCCGAAAAACAATTTGAACAACAAGCTGATCAAAAATTCTTAAATGATGTGACTGAGTTTTTAATTGCAAACACCAAATTTGGTTTACCTTCTGAATTCCTAAAAAAATGGATACAAACTGCAGGTGAAAATCCTCTTTCAGCTGACGAAGCAGCAGCAGAATATGCAAAATCAGAAAATGGATTGCGTTACCAACTAATTGAAGGAAAAATTATAGCCGAAAACAATTTACAAATCACTTTTGAAGACTTAAAAGCATTCACTTCAGATGTTATTAAGAAACAAATGGCTCAATTCGGACAAATGAATCCAACTGATGAAGATGTTCAAGGCATTGTGGCTCGTGTGATGTCAAATCAAGATGAAGTAAAACGTTTGTCAGAACAAGTAATGAGCCAAAAAATGCTGAATTTGTTTAAAGAAAAAGTAAAAGCTAAATCAAATGAAGTTTCCTATGATGATTTTATCAAAGCAATGTACGGTGAGATTTAATTAGAAAATTCATTATATTTGAGCGTCAAAATCAATTGGGTTTTGGCGCTTTTTATTTTTTGTCATAATGTCATATACAATTATTAGGCACGACCTTTGACTTACATCAACTAGAAAATTAGTAAGTTTACGGCAACCACTTTAAACTTTTAAACACATAAACTTTTAAACATAAATTTAAATGGACAACGGAAAAGACCCAAGAGCTTCACTAGAACTGGCGAAGGAATTTAAAAAATTTGCAACCAAAAAGCATGGTGTAAACAGTTTGTATTACGATAAAATCGTTGGCAGCATGACACCATATATTATAGAAGAACGTCAAATGAATGTATCTCAATTAGACGTTTTCTCCCGTTTGATGATGGATAGAATCATCTTCATGGGAACTGGAGTAGACGATTATATGGCCAACATTATTCAAGCACAATTACTTTTTTTGGAAAGTGCCGATGCTTCAAAAGATATTCAAATCTATATCAATTCTCCAGGTGGAAGTGTTTATGCAGGATTAGGAATTTATGATACCATGCAGTATATCAAACCAGATGTAGCAACCATTTGTACAGGAATGGCAGCATCCATGGGTGCTGTATTATTGTGTGCGGGTGCACCAGGAAAACGTTCAGCATTGCCACATTCAAGAGTAATGATACATCAACCTTCTGGTGGAGCATCAGGAGTTGCAACCGATATGGAAATCAACCTGAAAGAAATGTTAAAACTGAAAGATGAATTATACCAAATCATTTCCCATCACTCAGGGCAAACTTTTGACAAAGTACACAAAGATTCGGAACGCGATTATTGGATGATTGCTGATGAAGCTAAAGAATATGGAATGATAGATGAAGTATTAAGAAGATGATAAGAAGTTTGTAGTTTTTGGTTCGTGGTTTATTGTTAACCATAAACTAAAAACAATAAACCATAAACAAATAAAATGGCAAAACAAGTATTAGAATGTTCCTTTTGTGGGAGAAAAAAATCCGAAACCAATTTATTGATTGCTGGCATGAATGCGCATGTTTGTGATAGATGTATTGAACAAGCGCACGGCATCGTCTTAGAAGAATTAAAAAGCACTTCGGGTTTAAAAAAACAATCGAAAGATTTAGTTTTAATAAAACCAAAAGAAATCAGAGCTTTTCTTGATCAATATGTTATTGGGCAAGAACAAACCAAAAAAGTCATGTCGGTTGCGGTATACAATCACTACAAAAGATTGATGCAATTGCAACACGATGGAGATGTTGAAATTGAAAAAAGCAACATCATTATGGTGGGGCAAACAGGAACAGGAAAAACATTGGTTGCCAAAACTATTGCCCGAATGCTCGATGTTCCATTGGCAATTGTTGATGCAACAGTTTTAACCGAAGCAGGATATGTAGGTGAAGATGTAGAAAGTATATTGACACGATTACTACAAGCTGCAGATTATGAAGTGGATAAGGCAGAAAGAGGTATTGTTTTTATAGACGAAATTGACAAAATTGCACGTAAGAGTGACAATCCATCCATAACTCGAGATGTTTCTGGAGAAGGTGTGCAACAAGCGTTATTGAAATTATTAGAAGGAACAGTGGTGAATGTGCCACCAAAAGGAGGAAGAAAACATCCTGATCAAAAATTCATTGAAGTAAATACTCAAAATATATTGTTTATAGCGGGTGGCGCATTTGATGGAATTGAAAGAATAATATCAAAACGTTTGAACCGTCAAGCTATAGGGTATTCGACTTCTCAAAATGCAGAAGGAATTGATAAAAACAATTTACTACAATATATTATTCCAAAAGACATTAAAGATTTTGGGTTGATTCCGGAAATTATTGGTCGACTTCCTGTTTTAACCCACATGGATCCTTTAGATAAAGAAACACTTCGTGCCATTTTGACTGAACCTAAAAATGCGTTAATCAAACAATATAAAAAACTGTTCGGAATGGATGATGTGAAATTCACCATAGATGACAACGCCTTAGATTATATTGTGGATAAAGCGTTGGAATACAAACTGGGAGCAAGAGGTTTGCGTTCCCTTTGTGAAGCCATTCTAACCGATGCTATGTATGAATTGCCAAGTTCGGATGAAAAAATATTGCACATTGATGTTGATTATACTCATGATGCTTTAACTAAAAATTTATTAAAGCGATTGGAAATAGCTTCGTAAAAAAATCCCTCACATTAGACTGCCCCCAAAAAGTTAGACGCTATTTGGGGGTATTTTTATGCGTTCATTTGTTTTGGTAGTTTTTCTTCAAAAACAGAATTCTTATCTTCAACACTGCATCTTCCAGGACCACATCTCATTCTATGCGGACCACAAGAGGAAAGGAAACCTAATAGTATCATCAGAAAAAATATTTTTTTCATATGTAGATAAAATTTGTTTTTTTATGGTCTCCCGATAGCTATCGGGAGTAATCGCTCAATCTTCATTGGTGTTTGCTTACGCAAACTTCTTGTTAATGGCGATTTCATAGTATTATTTTTTAACTTCAACTTGCATATTCTTCAACTGTTCCAAGTAATCTCTTTGGTTGGAAAGCCGTGGGATTTTGTGTTGTCCACCTAGTTTGTTGTTTGCCGCCAACCAATCATAAAATAAATTTGGTCTTGCAACGTTTATTTTTAATTGATTTAATGTCATGTTATTATAACGTTTGGCTTCATAATCAGAATTTAAAGATTGCAAAGTCTCGTCTAATATTTTTGTAAATGCCTCAATATCTTCTGGTTGTTTTTTAAATTCAATCATCCATTCATGAGCGCCTTTTTCTTTTACTTTCATAAAAATAGGAGCAACTGTGTAGTCAATAACTTCTGATTTTGTGATTTGACATGTTTTGGCAATAGCTCTATCAGTATTTTCAACCATCAATTCTTCGCCAAAAACATTTATATGATGTTTGGTTCTTCCAGAAACTCTAATTCTATAAGGTTCTAAAGAGGTAAACCGAACAGTGTCTCCAATCATGTAACGCCAAAGGCCAGAATTGGTTGTTATAACTAAAGCATAGTTTTTAAACAATTCCACATCGGCCAATCGTATTATTTTTTGATTTGGAGTCCCAAAAGTATCCATTGGAATAAATTCGTAGAAAATGCCATAATCCAGCATCAACAATAAATCATTCGAATAATTCAAATCCTGAATGGCAAAAAATCCTTCGCTGGCATTGTATATTTCGTAATACTTGAAGTTATTTTGAGGTAAAATCTTTTGATATTGTTCTCTGTAAGGTTCGAAATTCACACCACCATGAAAATAGACTTCCAGATTTGGCCACAAATCAAAAAGATTTTCTTTTCCCGTTTCGGTCAAAATTCTGTTGAGTAAAACCAACATCCACGATGGAACACCAGCAAAACTTGTTACATTTTCAGCTTTGGTTTCGTTAATGATAGCCGTGAGTTTGGTTTCCCATTCGCTCATTAAAGATATTTTATTACTTGGTGTGCTACTAAATTCTGCCCAAATAGGCATATTTTCAATCAATATGGCAGATAAATCACCAAAATAGGTATTGTTGTTTTCATAAATTTTAGAACTTCCTCCAAGACGCAAACTTTTGCCCAAAAACATATCGGAGTTTTCATTATTGTTCAAATACATACACAACAAATCCTTACTTCCTTTATAGTGACAATCTTCTAATGCTTCGTTGCTCACAGGAATAAATTTACTCTTGGCATTGGTAGTACCACTCGATTTGGCAAACCATTTTATAGGTGTGTTCCAAAAAACATTTTGCGCCCCTTTTCGAGTAAGCTCTATCATCGGTTCCAAATCTTCATAGGTAGAAACTGGAATTCTTTCCGAGAAAGTTTTATAGGATTTGATACTTCCAAAATCATATTTCTGACCAATGACCGTTTCTTCAGACGAACGAATTAGATTCATCATCAATTCTTCCTGAACTTCATGAGGATATTTTAAAAACAACTCAATTTGATGAATGCGTTGTTTCAAAACCCAAGAAGCAATTGAATTTATTATTGGAAATGGCATTTTAAGTTGCGATTTACGATGATATTAATATGAAGTTTTTTATTTTTTAATTGAACTATGATAAAGCTAATGTAATACAAATTCAATAAATTTTTAAGATAATTTGAAAATGACCCTATTTTAGTAAAAAATAATATTAGGTAATCGTTTAAATATTTTATTTGAAAAAACATTTTTTGAAAAAAATATTGTACAATTGCTCAAACGTTAAAAATTTGTATAAAATGAAAAAATCTATCCTAATTCTATTTTTGTTTTTTTCCTTAAGTTTATTTTCACAATCTAGCGATTTAGCATCATTGTCAACAGGAACTTATGCTGGGTCAACCGGAATTTATGAAAAGAGTGATGCACTTTTTGGATACATTGTGTATTATGACTATGGTTTAGTAGATAAGTTTACCAAGAAAATGGAGTATGTTATCTTAGATAAAAACCTCAATAAAGTAGCAAATAATGTTTTTGAAACAGAGAAATATGTTTCTAACTATAATATTACCCGTATCAATCATAAGAGAGAGATAAAACTTCGCCCTAATTTTGATTATTCTGCAACGAGCATATGGAATTATAAAGACCAAAAAATGCCACAAACGCGTAAAATTAATTTAGAAAAAAATGAAATTTCTTTGGATGATGATATTTGTTTTAAGGATAAAAAATTTTCAGACTGCCCTAAAGATTTGACTTATAGAGACATGCAAAAAGACGCAAAAGAGGAGCGTAAAAAGGATCTAAAATACAAATCGGATGTGGTAATTATGGAAGATGGAACTTATTTGGTTTATGAGTATTATATTGATAATGATAAAATTAGTGACAATAGCTACATCAAATTTGATAAAGATAATAAGGAAATATGGCGCTATGAATTTAATAAAGATTTAAAAAAGAAACAATTTGAAAACACATCGGTATTAAATTTTGATCAGGAAAACCTTTATATGGTTCAGACTTTTTATGAAAAATCAAAAACAACTAGCATGAAGTTTTTGCGTTTGGACATAAAAACAGGAAATGTTATAGTAGAAATTCCAATAACCAATTTTGATGCATTTGATTTGAATAATATTTACAATCTAAATGATTCTAATGGCTATTCTGTTGGGAACAAAAAAGTTTTTGATGATAAATTGGTTTTTTTGGGAAGAAGTTATGAAAAAAATCGCAGCAACGGACCAATAGGTTTTTACCGTTTTCTTTTTGACAAGAAAACAAATACCGGAAAGTTTGAAATTTTAAAATATACAGATGCACTCACTAAAACAGATATTAAAATTGAGAAAAATGGTGGCTTGAGTGGTTCTTTCTTTCTCGCAATTCGCGATGTTTATATTCTTGCGGATGGTACGGTTAACATAATGTTTGAAAAAATTAAATATGGAAATAACGGCAGAAGTGTAGCAACCGACCTAATTTTATTTAAAACCGACATCAATTTTGTTATAAACGAAGTTAAGATTTTCGAAAAAGCAAAATCGGTTAATGAATCAAGCGACTATCTTTTTTCGCAATATTTAAACAATGATAAGGATTTAGTATTCTTTTATCGTGATTATGAGAAAGATGATGGCGCATCAAAAAAGAATTGGAATCTTTATATTAACACAATCAAAAATGGTGTTTTCAATCAAGAAAAAATTGTGATTTCATCTAAAAAAGATTTCTTTATTATTCCATCTTTGGCAAAAGAAGGTTATGTACTTTTACGTGAATACAACAAAGATTATAAGCACAACGAAGTGCGATTAGAACGATTAAATTACTAACTATTTGGAATAAAAATCGGCAATTTCCTTGATTTCGTTCAATCGTAAATTCCAAACAAAACTCAGATATTGTTGGTAACTCTCCGATTGCTCTTTTGGGTCTATTCGATCTAAATAACGGTTGAGTTTATAATTTTTTCGACCTTCATAAATTTTTGAAAAACAATAACCTAGCCATTTTTTATAATATTCTTCGTACTTGGTTTCTGTTTGCAAAAAAAGCAAACATGCATAAATAGCACTGCCATAGTTTTCGGTGTTGTATAAATTTGGAACAATTTCTAATTCTGCTATAGTTGAAATTTCATCGAATGTTTCACTATTTATATTTTCTGTTTTAATTTCGGTTTCGGGAAATAACTTTTTTATTCTTGCAATTCTATCTAAAGTTTCAGGATGTGAACTAATGGAGTCTTTGTCGATTTTCTCCGTAAATAAATTGTAATTATAACTACTAAAGTCTTCTTTAAGCATCCATTTTTCGTCAAATTTTTGATTAGGTAAGTCAAACATTTTTCTATAAATCTCAATTTTAAGACCTTTAGGTTTGATAGTATCGTAGCGAACCATCAAATTGAGTGCGTTTAGAAACTCAGATTGAGAATAGCTTGATTTTTTGAAAATTTCAAAACCTAAAGAGTCTGCTTCAAATTCATGTTTACGAGCTTCCTCTTGAGTTGTGTAGAGTTTTTGTTTAAACAGTTCAAAGGCATAATCTGATTTTCCGTATTTTATTTTTTCAATAGTTTTTAGCTCATTTACTGTTTTCTTCGAACTTAATTCTTCAATTCTCTTTTTCTTACTCTCAGTAGTGTGTTCTAAAATTTTATGTGCTAGTTCGTGAGAAAGAACCGCTGCCAATTGCTCTTCATTATTAAGCCAATAAAATAATCCCATATTTAAAACAAAGGTATTATTTGGCAAACAGTAGGCATTGAGTGAATTGGTTTTTGCGATAAGAATATCAATATTATCTGGTATATTTTTGTTGTTTTTGCGAAGCTTTGTTAAAACATCTTGAACATACTCGTTAATTTTTTTATCAAAAACAAAACTACCATCATTAATTTCTTTCACAAAATCTTTGGAGAAACCTTTGAAATCATCAGCAATTTTTGTGCTATATTTAGCAATGTATTTTTCTTTTACAAAAGCTATATACTCTTTAGTTTTAAGGTCAAATCGCAAAACATTTTCTTTGCGCAATGTTGAGTCTGAGGTATCTATTGGTTTATATTGTTGCGTGTAAGCAAAACTAGTGTTCAAAAGATAAAAAAGTGATAAGAATAAAAAAAACTTCATTTACTTAGAAAATTTTGATTTAATTTCTACAAATATATAGGAGTTTTTATCTTTAGAAAAAATTTTATTTTTTAATTATGGTATACGAAGGGGTTCTCACCAAAATGCAAACCGAATTCTCCAATCCCATTCAGTATTTTTTGATTTTTGAGAATAGTTTTTTGAGTTTAAATCAGTTGTTAGACAAATCGTTGGAAATTACTTTTCAAGGATATCAATGCTTGAATTGTGGCAAAAAGAAAAAGATTTTCCGTCAAGGATTTTGTTATGATTGTTTTATGAGTTCGGCAGCTGCAGGCGATTGGATTATGAAACCTGAATTGAGTACCGCACATTTGGACATTGAAGATCGCGATTTGGACTATGAAAAAAGAGTGCAATTGCAACCCCATATTGTATATTTAGCTTTGTCAAGCGAAGTAAAAGTGGGCGTTACTAGAAAAACCCAAGTGCCAACACGATGGATTGACCAAGGCGCAGTGCAAGCTATTCCAATTGTAGAAGTTCCCAATCGTTACTTGGCCGGAATTACCGAAGTGGCGCTAAAAAATCAGTATGCTGATAAAACCAATTGGCAAAAAATGCTAAAAATGAATCCCGAAACCTCGGGACCACTTATTGATTTAATAAAAGAAAAAGCAAGTTTAAAATACCTTATTCCAAAAGAAGCGCAAGAATATTATAATTTAAATGATGCTAATTTATATGAATTGCATTTTCCTGTTTTGGAATATCCAACAAAAGTATCGAGTTTGAATTTGGATAAATCGCCTAATTTTTCTGGCAAACTTACTGGAATTAAAGGGCAATACCTGCTTTTTGAAGATGGAACTGTTTTTAATGTTAGAACTTTTGAAGGTTATGTTGTGAAGATTTCGCTATGATTTTAGAGGGATGATTGCGGATTTTTGATTGCTGAAGTTTTAAACTATCCCCAAAAATTGTCATTCCGAGGAACGAGGAATCGCATCAAACTGTCTATAATATATGAGATTTCTCCTTCGTCGGAATGACAAATAAATGAAAAACTACTCCGTTTTCTTGGGCTCTTCTTTTTTCTTCTTTTTGTTATTAAACAATCCGTTTAGTAAATCGTTTGCCTTTGTTTTTATATCTGTCTTTACATCAGTTTTGGTGGTGTCACTTTTGGGTTTTGTGGCATTTGAAATGATAGAATTCAAAGAATTTGTTCCTTGATTAATCAACTTTTCTTTTTGCTGTTTGACCAAATTGTTGACTAAAGTTGTCGTGGCTTGTTTAACATCAGTCGTGACTTTTGGGTTTTGAAAATTCCCAGTAAGGATTGCATTTATTGGAATAGTTTCAAATTTTTTAGCATCGGATGGCAATAATTTTGCAAGTAAACTATTGATTTCTGTTCCTAAATATTTGGCTGGAACATCCAGTTTTACATTATAATTCATCACTTGGTCAAAACCATGAGTTCCTCCAATAGTTGCTTTAATATCTTGGTACTTGATATCAAACGGTTTCACGTTCACTTTTCCATCTTTGAAAGTTAATGATGTTTTTAAATCATTTAGGTTTAATTTTTTCAAATCCACAAATCCCAATTTGTCATCCAGAGCGGTGAGCATTGCTGAATTACTTGAATTTACTGTGGTAGAAAGTAATTGACCAGTCAAATCTCCAGTTAAAGTATTCAAATCAGGTGTCATTTCCTTTTCGTTTAAATTTCCTGAAACATTGATTTGAGAATTTAATTTTCCATTGATAACACCAGCAATAGGTGCTATTTTTTTCATCATGTCCAATTGTGTGAATGTCTGCATGATATCAACATTATTCATGCCTAAATCCATATTGAATATTGATGTTTTTTCTTTAGTGGAAACAGCACCATTAAAGCCGATTGAACCACCAAATAGGTTGGTTTTGCCATTTTCTAAAGTTGCTTTTTGGTCTTTGATAATTAGTTTCCCCGAAACATCTTTCAGGATTAAATTATCATATAAAACCGTGTTAGCTTTTGCTGTCAAAGTACAATTTAGAAAAGCTGGAATTTTCATAGCTTCGCTTGGTTTTGTTTCTTTTTTTGAAGCAGTTTCTGTCGTCATAAAATCGTTCACAGCCAATTGATTGGAATTTAAATTAAAATTTCCTTTCAGTTCTTGATTTTTAAATACAAAACCATAAAAATTATCTAAAATACCGTTAATAGCCATGTCGCTATTTCCGGTTGTGGCATTGAATTGTTGTAAATTCACACGACTTGGATTAAATGCCATCAAAGCACGACTGATTTTCATGGTTTTACCATTTTCATCCGTGTAATTAAATCCAGTTAAATCAATTGTTCCAGCATTTTTAATATTGGCATAATCACTTTTTTCTACAGATTCCATATCGAATTCCGAAGTGACATCGGCTTTCAAAATTCCGGTTAACGGTTTTTCTAATTTTATAGGATACGCTTTTGTCAGGTTACTCAAATTGATTGTTCCTTTGAGCGCTGCATTTACTTGAGCATTTTCCGAGATATTTTTAATATTCGCTTTTGCATTAAAAACATCTTGGTCAATTTGGAATGACAGTTTATCCAAATTCACATAAGTATCTTTCATCACTCCAGTTTCATTGATAATTTTAGTATCAATAATGATGTTGCGAACTGATTTAGGTAAATTTGGATATTGGAACGAAGCATTGTTAGAGGCAATTTCGATATTGAATTTTGGAATCGAAGTTTCGGAATACAATCCTTTGGCAAAACCAACAACCGTAAAATCACCACTGGTTTTTACCTCTTTCAAATTACTTGAATATTTTGCAGGTACTAATCCTAAAAAGTTTTTAAACGAAGAAGTGGGTGTTTTAAATTTTAAATCATAGTCTTGTCCAGCATCAACCAATTGTATAAATCCATCAAATTCTAGCGGCAATTCATTGATTTTGGCTTTGTTTTCTTTGAAAGTATATTTGCTTTGGTTTAAATCAATTCCGAGAATGGCATCCAATGAAATGGCAACATTTTTCATATAATTTACATTGTCCATGTCGAGAGAAACTTTGGTGGTAGTTGTGGTTACTAAATCCAATTTTGAAGCTTCAAAATCCCCTTTTCCCTTATGATTAATACTGTCAAGTACCATTTTGACTTTTGATTTTTCATCATAATATTGGAACTTGAAATTTTCAACAGCGTACTCTTTTATTTTCAGCGAAAATGGTTTGCTTTTTCCCTG
>Ga0208722_1000113_pt1 | contig 21225 bp, 17 predicted proteins | sample LakMenEpi21Sep11_FD_150722 | JGI IMG/M metagenome (GOLD analysis project Ga0208722, IMG submission 150722) | Freshwater microbial communities from Lake Mendota, WI - 21SEP2011 deep hole epilimnion (SPAdes) | ecosystem: Environmental > Aquatic > Freshwater > Lake > Epilimnion/Euphotic zone ... | reverse complement strand
GGAATTCCATTGGTAATTTCTGATCCAGAATCACCTGCTGCTGTTGAAATTATTAACATGGCTAAATCTTTATTAACAAGTCCAAAAGGTTTAGTTGGTAAAAACTTAGGACTTTTAACTAACTAGCCTTCTTCTCTGCTGCCTAGCACAACTGAAACTTCTCTTACATTTCCAGCAGTATTTTTCACAGTCAAAACAATTGTGTCCCCAGGATTATTTCTTCTGATTGCAACAATCAATTCAGTTGAATCTTCAACAGCTTCGCCATTAATTTTTGTAACAATATCTCCAACTTTCAAATCTGTTGAGGCAGCTGGACCATCTGCTACTACTTCAGCAATTTTTGCGCCTGTTCCGTCAAAAGTTGAATCAATACTTATTCCTGCAATTGGGGTACTTGATTTACCAGTTTCAATGATTTCGGAAATAACTCTTTGCGCTTGATTAATGGGAATAGCGAAACCTAAACCTATACTTCCACTTTGTGTGCCACTTCCTAATGTGGCGATTGCAGAATTAACACCAATTACTTGTCCTTGACCATTTACTAATGGTCCACCAGAATTTCCTGGATTAATTGCTGCATCTGTTTGTATTGCAGATATAAAAGATTGATCATCAGCTCCACCAGCTGTTACAGGTCTATTCAGAGCACTAACAATTCCTGAAGTTACTGTTCCACTTAGACCAAGTGGAGAACCAAAAGCAACAGTTAAATCTCCAACATTTATGGCATTTGAATCTCCGATATTAACTGGTTTTAAACCAGTTGCATCAATCTTTAGAAGCGCAAGGTCGTTGCCTGGGTCGCTTGCCAAAATTTTTGCCTCACGCGGTTCGGTCTCACCCGCGAAACGAACCTTCACAGTGGTTGCGCCTTCAACAACGTGCGCATTCGTCAAAATTTCGCCGTCGGCCGTGAGCACTACACCAGTTCCTGTTGCTTCGCCCGAGCTGAACTCGTCCGAAACCTCACTCGAAATAGTGACAACGCTGTCGGCCATTGCATTTGCAACTTGCGCAATAACGGTGTCGCCAACTGCCGAATCGCTTGCACCAACTTCACTTGTCACGATTGGCGTGTTCGACGAACCAACGCCACCCGAGCTGCCAATTGAAATGTTCCATTCATCGGCAGCAATCGATCCACCAATACCCCCAGCAAAACCAATCAGCAACATCGACAACACAAGCAACAATGGTTTGCGTCGTGCGCCAACGCTTCGGGCCTGGTGCTCTGCAAAGTCCACCTGCGGCGGCGGAAACGCCTGAGATTGCGGCGCTCGGTTCATTGTTTCGAGAAGCGAATTTGGTTGCTCATCTTGGGGGTTCGACCATTCAGCCATAACTTGAGTTCTAGCGTAAAATTCTTCACAATTCGCTGTGCCGCACGGCATTCTTGCCCGATTCTTGAATTCCCTCGTTTTCCCCGCGCTGGGCAACTAGGTTCGCCCCCGTGAGTTCTGCACATTCGCCCATCCGCATCCGCCGCGCAACCGTTGCCGACGCCGACGCAATTGCCGAGATTTACAACCACGAAGTGGAGTTTGAAACCTCAACTTTCGATCTGGTTCCACGAACCATAGCCGCGCAAAAAGAATGGATCGAGGCTCGCAGCGGAGCATTTTCCGCCATCGTTGCCGTCGACGAAAACGATGCCGTCATCGGCTTTGGCGCACTCAGCGAATACCGCGACCGCGCCGCGTACAAGACATCCGTCGAAAACTCTGTCTATGTTCGACGCAATCTCTCACGCTCGGGAATTGGAAAACTGATTCTCACCAACTTGCTTGAGCAAGCAGCCGACTCGGGTTTTCATGTGGTGATGGCACGCATCGAGGCATCAAGCGATGCATCGCGCGGGCTACACGCCGCGTGCGGCTTTCAACTTGTTGGAATCGAGCGCGAGATCGGTCGTAAGTTTGGCAAGTGGCGCGACGTAGCGATCATGCAAATTGTGTTGCACGAGCGCCAGTAGCGCGCTTGCGAACTTAACTGTTCTGGATCTTGATTTCGATGTCGACACCGGCAGGCAACTCGATGCGCTGCAGGCTGTCGATGGTCTTAGCATTTGGCTCGACGATGTCGATGACGCGCTTATGAATGCGCATCTCAAAGTGCTCTCGCGAGTCTTTGTCGACGTGTGGCCCACGGATCACCGTGTAACGGTGTTTGTCCGTAGGCAACGGGATCGGGCCGCGAACCGTCGCGTTGGTGCGAGCAACAGTCTCGACGATCTTTTTTGAAGACTCGTCGATGATCTGGTGATCGAACGCCTTGAGACGGATGCGAATGCTAGATGCCATGAGTAACGAGTTACTTCAGGATCTTGACGACGCGACCAGCACCTACGGTGCGGCCACCTTCGCGGATTGCGAAACGAAGACCTTCGTCCATGGCGATTGGCTTGCCCAATTCCACGGTCATCATCACGTTGTCACCAGGCATCACCATTTCGGTGCCCTTTGGCAACTCAACGGTTCCGGTTACGTCTGTGGTGCGGAAGAAGAACTGTGGACGGTAGTTGTTGAAGAATGGCTTGTGACGGCCGCCTTCTTCCTTCGTCAACACGTACACCTGACCTTCGAAGTTGGTGTGAGGTGTGATTGAACCTGGAGCACAAAGCACCTGGCCACGCTCAACATCTTCCTTCTTGGTACCGCGAAGAAGTGCACCAATGTTGTCGCCTGCTTGACCTTCGTCGAGCAACTTGCGGAACATTTCAACACCTGTGCAAGTGGTCTTCTGTGTGTCACGGAGACCAACGATTTCGATGTCGTCACCAGTGTGAACCTTGCCCTGCTCTACCTTGCCGGTTACAACGGTTCCACGACCAGTGATCGTGAATACGTCTTCAATTGGCATAAGGAATGGCTTGTCAAGTTCACGCTTTGGCTCTGGGATTGAATCGTCACATGCGCGGATCAAGTTCATGACCTGCTCTTGTGCATCTGCATCACCCTGAAGTGCCTTCAACGCTGACACGCGAACTACTGGAGCGGTGTCGCCAGGGAACTCGTATGAGTTGAGCAAGTCGCGAACTTCGATTTCAACGAGTTCGAGGAGCTCTTCGTCTTCCACCATGTCTGCCTTGTTCAAAGCAACAACGATGTATGGAACGCCTACTTGGCGTGCGAGCAACACGTGCTCACGAGTCTGTGGCATTGGGCCGTCAGTTGCTGCAACCACGAGGATCGCGCCGTCAACCTGTGCTGCACCAGTGATCATGTTCTTGATGTAGTCAGCGTGACCTGGCATGTCAACGTGTGCGTAGTGGCGCTTCTCTGACTCGTATTCGATGTGCGCGATCGAGATCGTGATACCACGAGCCTTCTCTTCTGGCGCCTTGTCGATCTGATCAAAAGCGGTTACTTCAGCCAAACCCTTGGTTGCCAATGTGGCAGAGATGGCTGCAGTCAACGTGGTTTTACCGTGGTCAATGTGACCCATGGTTCCGATGTTGACGTGTGGCTTATTGCGCTCGAATTTTGCCTTTGACATTGCTACTCCTTGTGTTCTTTTCTCTGAATTTGTTCTTTGGTTATGTAAATCGTGATGCTCGTGTTAGCTATTCGCCGCGCACGCGCTTGATAATTTCTTCTGCAACAACTGCCGGCACCTGCTGATAGCTGTGAAACTGCATCGAGTAGGTTGCACGACCCTGTGTGCGCGAACGCAGATCTGTACTGTATCCGAACATTTCCGAAAGCGGAACCTGCGCCTTAATGTTCTGCGCGTTGCCATTGGCTTCCATGCCCTCAATACGGCCACGGCGGCTGGACAAGTCGCCCATTACGTCGCCCATGTAGTCATCTGGGGTCACTACTTCAACCGCCATGATTGGCTCAAGGATGATTGGGCCTGCTGCCTGGGCTGCCTTGCGGAACGCCATTTGGCCGGCAATTTTGAACGCCATTTCGCTGGAGTCAACGTCGTGGTATTGGCCGTCAACAAGTGACACTTTCACGTCCACTGTTGGGTAACCAGCAAGTACGCCGTTGTCGAGTGCTGACTGAATTCCTTGGTTGGTTGGCTGAATGTATTCGCGAGGAATACGACCACCAGTGATGTCATCTTCGAAGATGTAACCGCCGCCGACGCCGCTTGGCTCGACAGTGATCTTGACAACTGCGAACTGACCCGAACCACCCGACTGCTTGATGTGTCGGTATTCCACCGACTCCACCTTCTTGGTGATGGTTTCGCGGTACGCAACTTGTGGCTTACCAACAGTTGCATCCACGCCGAATTCGCGTTGCATGCGGTCTACAAGAACTTCAAGGTGCAACTCACCCATTCCCGAAATAACGGTCTGAGCAGTTTCTTCGTCGGTGCGAACACGGAAGGTTGGGTCTTCGTCAGACAATGACTTGAGCGCTTTACCCAACTTGTCTTGGTCGGCCTTCGTCTTTGGTTCGATCGCAACGTGAATAACTGGCTCTGGGAACTCCATGCGCTCCAAGATGATTGCGTTGCTGCGATCACACAAGGTGTCACCAGTGGTGACTTCCTTGAAACCAAGTCCGGCAACAATGTCACCTGCGTATGCGGTGTCGATGTCTTCGCGTTGGTTTGCGTGCATCAAGAGCAAGCGACCAATGCGCTCACGCTTTTCTTTGGTGGAGTTGTAGCACTCTTCACCCTTCGAAATTTTTCCTGAGTACACGCGGAAGTAGGTAAGGCGACCGAATGGGTCTGCAACGATTTTGAATGCAAGAGCCGAGAACGGCGCTGCGTCGTCTGGCTTACGAGTCAACACTTCATCACTGTCTGGCTTGAGACCTTCGGTGTCTGGAATGTCGAGCGGGCTTGGCATGTAGTCAACAACAGCGTCGAGCATTTGCTGCACGCCCTTGTTCTTAAATGCTGAACCGCACAAGATTGGAACGAATGAGAATGCAAGAGTTCCCTTGCGGATACCGGCGCGCAATTCGGCTTCGCCGAGGTCGCCTTCTTCAAGGTATTTCTCCATGAGTACTTCGTCTTCGCTTGCAACAATGTCGAGCAAATCGGCTCGGTATTGCTTTGCCTTCTCGAGGTACTCGGCAGGAATTTCTACGTCTGAATACGTTGAGTCTTTTTCGTCGCCGTCCCAGACCACTGCCTTCATCTTCACGATGTCGATGAGACCTTTGAATTCGGCCTCGCCACCATAAGGAAGCTGCAATACGGCAGGAACTGCCTGCAAGCGGTCCTTGATCATGTCGAGTGTGCGATAGAAGTTTGCACCAGTGCGGTCCATCTTGTTGATGAAGCACATACGAGGAACTTTGTACTTGTTTGCTTGGCGCCACACGGTTTCGGTCTGTGGCTCTACACCAGCAACCGAGTCGAATACTGCAACTGCACCGTCGAGTACGCGCAATGAACGCTCTACTTCAACCGTGAAGTCCACGTGACCAGGGGTGTCAATGATGTTGATGCGATGATCGCGCCAGAAGGCTGTTGTTGCAGCGGAGGTGATAGTGATACCACGCTCTTGCTCCTGAATCATGTGGTCCATTACGGCTCCACCTTCGTGCACTTCACCGATCTTGTATGTCTTTCCGGTGTAGTACAGAATGCGCTCTGTCGTTGTGGTCTTACCAGCATCGATGTGGGCCATGATGCCGATATTGCGGTACATGTTTAATGGGAAATCGCGTGACATGGGGGTTCTTCCTCAGACTTCGGGCTGACTACCAGCGGTAGTGAGCAAACGCCTTGTTCGACTCGGCCATCTTTTGCATGTCATCACGCTTCTTCATTGATGCACCCAAACCATTTGATGCATCAAGCAATTCTGCGGACAAGCACTCGGCCATGGTCTTTTCGCGACGGCTGCGTGCATTGTCTACCAACCAACGAATGGCGAGTGTTGTTGCACGGCGTGGGCGAACTTCTACTGGTACTTGATACGTGGCACCACCAACGCGACGGCTACGAACTTCAAGTGGTGGCTTTACGTTGTCAATTGCGCGCTTCACGGTTGACAATGGCTCGCTACCTGTCTTGATTTCAATTGCCTTCATCGCTTCGTACACGATTGATTCGGCGGTGCTCTTCTTGCCATGCAACATCACTTTGTTGACAACTTGAGTAATGAGCAATGAACGATAAACCGGATCTGGAATCATCTCGCGACGAGTTGCTGGACCTTTACGTGACATGTGATGTACCTATTTCTTCTTTGCGCCGTAACGGCTACGGGCTTGCTTACGATCTTTAACGCCGGCAGCATCGAGTGCGCCACGAATAACTTTGTAACGAACACCTGGCAAGTCACGTACACGACCACCGCGAACCAACACGATGGAGTGCTCTTGCAAGTTGTGTCCTTCACCTGGAATGTAAGCAGTGATTTCAACACCGCTGGTCAAACGAACACGCGCTACCTTGCGCAAAGCCGAGTTTGGCTTCTTAGGCGTTGTGGTGAATACGCGTGTGCATACTCCACGTCGCTGTGGTGATCCCTTGAGCGCCGGGGTCTTGGTTTTTGTCGACTTGGTGCTACGACCTTGTCGAATCAGCTGCTGAATAGTGGGCACGCGTTTACCTTTACTGTTGCTTTCGTACTTGTGGAATCACGCGCACTGGACAAGCCAAAGCGCGAGACAACGGACTGAAAATCCTACGGTTGCAGGTCGCCATACGGCAACCTGCAAACCGCTAGATGGTGCGCCCCTTTCGGGGTGCGAATTATTGAGCCTGTTCGGCAGATCCTTGTGGGTCCTCGGAAATATAGGTTCCGTGGAGACCGGCCAAGAATGCTGCTGGATCTTCTTCATCATCGCTCGAGTAGTAAGCCATTGGGACATAGTCCGGGGCACTTACGTCGAACATGTTGTAGCGGTCCATACCGGAGCCGGCTGGGATCAACTTACCGATGATGATGTTTTCCTTCAGACCGACCAAGTTGTCACCCTTGCCGTCAATTGCGGCTTCGGTGAGAACGCGGGTGGTCTCTTGGAACGATGCTGCGGACAGCCATGACTCAGTTGCCAACGATGCCTTGGTGATACCCATGAGTTCTGGGCGACCTTCGGCTGGACGCTTGCCCTGTTCAACCATTGAACGGTTGGTGTCACGGAAGACCTTGGCATCGGCACGCTCGCCTGGCAAGAAGACGGTGTCGCCTGGCTCTTGCACGCCTACGCGGCGGGTCATCTGACGAACAATCAATTCAATGTGCTTGTCGTGGATTGATACACCTTGGTCGCGATACACCTTCTGTACTTCTTCTACGAGGTACACCTGTGTTTCACGTGGTCCCTTGATCTCCATGAGTTCTTTTGGATCAAGTGGGCCTTCGGTGACGCGATCGCCAGCGGTGATGTCTTGTCCATCTTTGACGATTGGACGGCTACCGGTTGGCAACATGATTTCGTGCTCAACACCTTGGTCGTCGATGACATGGATTGGAATTCCCTTGCCTTCGTCTTCAAGAATGCGCACAACACCAGTTGCGCGAGCCAAACGTGCTGAACCGCGCGGGTTACGTGCTTCGAAGAGTTCAACAACGCGTGGCAAACCGCCTGCGATGTCTTTTCCTGCAACACCACCAGTGTGGAAGGTACGCATGGTGAGCTGGGTTCCCGGTTCACCAATTGACTGCGCTGCGATTACACCAACTGCTTCGCCCAACTCAATGGACTGACCAGTTGCAAGTGAACGTCCGTAACAGAACTTGCACACACCAACTTCGGCATCGCAAGTAAGCACTGAACGAACACGTACGCGGTTGACCTTTGCATCGTCGCGAAGTGCGTCGACATCGTCGTCACCCAAAATGGTGTTCTTCGGCAATACACGACCATCGCTGAGTTCAACTTCATTCAACAATGCACGACCGAACAACTTGGTTTCCAAGTATGCGCGAGTGTTTGCAGTGTCTTTTTGAACGTTGTCTACCCACACGCCAAGTGTGGTTCCGCAATCGTCTTCACGAACAATGAGTTCCTGTGCAACGTCGTGCAAACGACGTGTGAGGTAACCCGAGTCGGCGGTACGAAGAGCAGTGTCCACGAGGCCCTTACGAGCACCTGGAGTAGCAATGAAGTACTCAAGTGTTTCCAAGCCTTCACGGAAGTTGCTCTTAATTGGACGAGGAATCATGTCACCACGAGGGTTGGCTACGAGTCCGCGCATACCTGCGATCTGACGCATCTGGGTCATGTTTCCACGAGCACCAGAGCCGATCATCATGTCGACTGGGTTGTACTTCAGAGCCTTGAACTCAGTTTCCATTGCCTTTTGAACGTCTGCTGTTGCGTCTGTCCAAATGCGAACTTCTTGCTGACGGCGCTCGCCGTCGGTGATGATTCCGCGACGGAACTGCTGCTCCACCTTCTCGGCTTGCTTTTCGTAGTCATCCAAGATGGCACGCTTTGCCTTTGGAGTCTTGACGTCATCAACTGAAACGGTGAGACCAGATTGCGTTGCGTAGCGGTAGCACAAGTCTTTAATGCCATCGAGTGCCAAAGCAATTTCAGACTTGGTGAAGTGATCGCTCAAACGCTCCACGATCACACCGAATTCGCGCTTGCGAAGTGTGTCGTTGATGTGTCCAAACTTCTTCACGAAGCCGGCTGGCAAACGCTCTTCGAACAACAAACGACCTGGCGTGGTGTCCACGTAGATCTGCTTGCCGTTGTCATCGCGCTCAGCGATTTTGATCTTGGCGTGAAGTTCAACGTCGCCACTGTCAAGTGCACGAACTACTTCGTACAACTGACGGTACACGTGGCCTTCGCCCTTTGATCCATCGCGCTGATCGGTGAGGTAATACCCACCAATCACCAAGTCCTGCTGTGGGGTCACAATTGGACGACCCGAAGCTGGCGACAAAATGTTGTTTGCGCTGAGCATGAGCACGCGTGCTTCTGCTTGTGCTTCAACCGACAATGGCAAGTGAACTGCCATCTGGTCACCGTCGAAGTCAGCGTTAAACGCTGTACATACGAGTGGGTGCAACTGAATTGCCTTGCCCTCTACGAGCAATGGTTCAAATGCTTGAATACCCAAGCGGTGCAACGTAGGAGCACGGTTCAACAGAACTGGGTGTTCCTTAATGACATCTTCAAGCACGTCCCACACTTGTGGCCTACGACGCTCAACCATGCGCTTTGCACTCTTAATGTTTTGTGCAAGTTGCTGATCGACCAAGCGCTTCATGACGAATGGCTTGAACAATTCAAGAGCCATCAACTTCGGCAAACCGCATTGCTGCAGGCGAAGTGTTGGGCCAGCAACGATTACTGAACGACCCGAGTAGTCAACGCGCTTTCCGAGCAAGTTCTGACGGAAGCGACCTTGCTTACCCTTCAACATGTCGGACAACGACTTGAGCGGACGGTTACCAGGACCAGTTACCGGACGGCCACGACGACCGTTGTCGAACAATGCGTCTGAGGCTTCTTGCAACATGCGCTTTTCGTTGTTGACGATGATTTCTGGTGCACCAAGATCGAGCAAGCGACGCAAACGGTTGTTGCGGTTGATTACGCGACGGTACAAGTCGTTCAAGTCTGAAGTTGCAAAGCGACCACCATCAAGCTGCACCATTGGGCGCAGGTCTGGAGGAATGACAGGAATAACGTCGAGGACCATTGCCTTCGGGTTATTTACCAAACGACCAGCATCATCACGACGGTTGAACGAAGCAATGATCTTCAGGCGCTTAATTGCCTTCTGCTTGCGCTGCGTGCTGAGCACCTTGCCGTTGTAGCCATTCATAATGGCATCACGGAGTGCAATTTCTTCAGCATCAAAGTCGATGGTGTCGATGAGCGACTTAATTGACTCTGCACCGGTGCCGCCAACGAAGTATTCGCCGTAACGATCCTTCACTTCGCGCCACAACTCTTCGTCTTCCACGATCATGCGTGAGTGCATCTTGCCGAACGTGTCATGTGCACGCTGGATCAAGTCGAGCTCTTTGCCATAACGCTCGGTGATGGTGGTGAGATCTTTGTCGATCAACTTTTGACGTGCGCGAACATCGGCATCTTTAGCACCCGACTTCTCGAGTTCCTTCAGCTCTGCTTCGGCATCCTTTTGACGCTGCTTCAAGTCGCGTTCGCGATTCTTGATGAGTTGTTCCTTGTCTTCAAGCAACACTTCTTCAAGTTCGGTCATGTCGGCATGACGCTTGTCGGCATCGACGCTGCTCACCAACCAGGCGGCAAAGTAAATAACCTTTTCAAGCTGCTTCGCCTTGATTTCGTCGCGTGGCTCAAGACCACCCAACAAATAGGCCAACCATGAACGGGTTCCGCGTAGGTACCAAATGTGAACAACTGGTGCAGCCAATTCGATGTGGCCCATTCGCTCACGACGAACCTTGGAACGAGTTACTTCAACGCCGCACTTTTCGCAGATGATGCCCTTAAAGCGCACACGCTTGTACTTACCGCAGTAGCACTCCCAGTCACGGGTTGGTCCGAATGTCTTTTCACAGAACAGACCATCACGCTCTGGGCGCAAGGTGCGGTAGTTAATGGTTTCAGGCTTCTTTACTTCACCACGTGACCAGTTACGAATGTCATCTGCAGTGGCCAAACCAATGCGCAACTGTTCGAAACTATTGACGTCAACCTTGTTCTTGAATTCGGTTACTGCGTCGGACATGTTTTCCTCTTCTCGTTCTTCTCTGCTCGTCAAATTCTCTGGTTAGTAAGTGGCGTTAGAAAGCGCGTTGTTCGCGACGACGTTCACGGTCACGGTCATCTGCATCAGAGCCACGCTCTGGACGCGAAATGTCGATTCCGAGTTCCTGTGTTGCACGGAAGACGTCTTCGTCCATGTCGGCAAGTTCAATGTTCTTGCCTTCATTGGAGATGACTTCTACGTCGAGGCACAAAGCCTGCATTTCCTTCATGAGCACTTTGAAGCTCTCAGGAATGCCTGGCTCAGGAATGTTTTCGCCCTTCACGATGGCCTCGTACACGCGAACGCGTCCGAGTACGTCGTCTGATTTAATGGTGAGCAATTCCTGCAAGCAGTAAGCAGCACCGTAAGCCTCGAGAGCCCACACTTCCATTTCGCCGAAGCGCTGACCACCGAATTGGGCTTTACCACCCAAAGGTTGCTGAGTGATCATGCTGTATGGCCCAGTTGAACGTGCGTGGATCTTGTCGTCAACCATGTGTGACAACTTGATGATGTACATGTAGCCAACCATGGTTGGGTTGTCGTAGTACTCACCGGTGCGACCGTTGCGAAGTTGTGTCTTGCCATCGTCGCCAATCAAGCGCTTGCCATCAACCGATTCTGGGTTGAGGTTCCTCAAGATTGACTGAATGGTTGGGTGTGGACCAGCGGCTTCATCTTCGTCCCAGTGAGCACCGTCGAACACCGGCGTTGCAACAAATGTTGAAGGCTTGGTGTTGATACGTGTCTTGGTTTCGGTGCCACGAATTGGTGCGTCTCCAACAACCTTGTTGTTCTTGACGTCGCTCCAACCCCAACGAGCGCAGTAGCCAAGGTGCGCTTCAAGCACCTGACCAATGTTCATTCGGCTTGGAACACCAAGTGGGTTCAAGATGATGTCGACAGGAGTTCCGTCTTCCATGTATGGCATGTCTTCGATTGGGAGAATCTTGGAGATAACACCCTTGTTACCGTGACGTCCTGCCAACTTGTCGCCCACGCTGATCTTGCGCTTCTGCGCAACATAGATGCGGACCAACTGGTTTACACCTGGTGGCAATTCGTCGCCGGCTTCGCGGTCGCCCGCTTCGCGTGACAACACCTTCACGTCAATAACTTTGCCGCTCTCACCGTGTGGAACCTTGAGGCTGGTGTCGCGAACTTCACGAGCCTTCTCACCGAAGATTGCGCGCAACAGGCGCTCTTCAGGTGTGAGTTCGGTTTCACCCTTTGGAGTGACTTTTCCTACGAGGACATCGCCAGGACCAACTTCGGCGCCTACGCGAATAATTCCGCGGTCGTCGAGGTCGGCAAGAATGTCGTCGCTCAAGTTTGGAATGTCGCGAGTGATTTCTTCTGGTCCGAGCTTGGTGTCACGAGCGTCCACTTCGTATTCCTTGATGTGGATTGACGTCAGTACGTCTTCCTTCACCAAACGCTCGCTCAAGATGATGGCGTCTTCGAAGTTGTAGCCCTCCCATGGCATAAATGCCACGAGCAAGTTCTTTCCAAGTGCAAGTTCACCCATGTCGGTTGAAGGACCGTCACAAATCAAGTCGCCCTTAGCAACTTTCTGACCTTCCTTCACACGAATGATGTGGTTGATGCTGGTGTCTTGGTTTGAACGACGGAACTTGAACAACTTGTGTTCTCCGTCGGCCTTCTTCAAGTTGTCATAAGCAATGGTGATCAAGTCGCCGGTTACCGAAGTAACGGTTCCTGAATCTTTTGCCAAGATGAGGTCTGCACCGTCACGTGCTGCACGTGACTCAATGCCGGTTCCAATGTATGGAGCCTCAGCGCGAAGCAATGGAACTGCCTGACGTTGCATGTTCGCACCCATGAGTGCGCGGTTTGCATCGTCGTGCTCCAAGAACGGAATCAACGCAGTAGCTACCGAAATAATCTGGCGAGCCGAAACGTCGATGAAGTCCACTTCTGTTCCAGGTACATAACCGATGTCGGTGGTTGAACCGAAGAAGCTTTCTGCTTCGAGCATCTTCTTCAAGTCATCCAAGCTGGCTGCCTGCGGTGAACGACGTACGAGTACGCGCTCTGCCTTAAAGGTGCCGTCTGGGTTCAACGCGGTGTTTGCCTGCGCAACGACGTAGTTCTCTTCTTCGTCTGCTGGCATGTACACGATTTCGTCCGTGACCTTGCCGTTGCGAACGCGACGGTATGGGCTCTCGATGAATCCGAATGGGTTCACGCGTGCATACGTTGACAACGCACCGATCAGACCAATGTTTGGTCCTTCTGGCGTTTCAATTGGGCACATACGTCCGTAGTGCGAAAAGTGAACGTCGCGAACTTCGAAACCTGCGCGCTCACGGCTCAGACCACCAGGTCCGAGTGCCGACAAACGACGACGGTGCGTAAGACCCGACAATGGGTTTACTTGGTCCATGAATTGTGACAACTGGGAAGTCCCGAAGAACTCCTTGATTGCAGCAACAACTGGACGCACGTTGATGAGTGTTTGTGGCGAAATCGCTTCCACATCTTGTGTGGTCATGCGCTCGCGAACAACACGCTCCATACGTGACAAACCGATACGAACTTGGTTCTGAATCAATTCACCAACCGAACGAATACGACGGTTTGCAAAGTGGTCCTGATCGTCGAGGCGGTAGCCAGGCTCTTGCTTTACGAGGTGCAACAAGTAGGTGATGGTTGCAAGAACTTCGCAACGGCTGAGAACATCTTGTCCTTCAACTGGAATGTCGAGCTTGCCAAGTTCGGTGCCGACCTTCATGTCGAACAACTTGCCAACCTTTTCAATTTCTGCACCCAATTTGCGGTTCAGCTTGTAGCGACCAACGCGTGACAAGTCGTAGCGACGGTTCTCGAAGAATGCGCCTTCGAAATATGCACGTGCTGCTTCAACGTTTGGTGGTTCGCCCGGACGAGCGCGCTTGTAAATTTCAACAAGTGCTTCTTCGCGAGTTGGAGCGATTGGACGCTCCTTTTCCCACTGACCTTCAAGGAAGTCGAAGTAGTTCACGAAACGATCGAGGAAGCCTGGAGCGTTTTCTTCGTCGTAACCAAGTGCGCGCAACAGAGTGAAAATTCCGATGCGGCGCTTACGTGCAACGCGTGTTCCCGCGGTGACGTCCTTACCTGGCTTCTGCTCTACGTCGAACTCCAACCATTCTCCGCGGTACGGGTGGATGGTTCCCTTTACCAACTGGTGCTTTGACAAGTTACGCAAGCGGTAACGCTCACCTGGTTCGAAAATAACGCCTGGTGAACGAACCAACTGGCTCACCACAACTCGCTCGGTGCCGTTGATAACGAAGGTGCCCTTTTCGGTCATCTTCGGGAAGTCGCCCATGAACACAACTTGTTCTTTAATTTCGCCTGTTGGCTTGTTCAAGAAACGTGCGCGCACAAATACTGGCGACGCATAGGTCATGTCACGTTCGCGGCACTCCGCAACAGTGAACTTTGGTTTTGGACATAGATCTTCATCGTCTGGGTCGAATTCAAGTTCGAGCTGAAGATCGTCGCTGAATCCTTTGATTGGCGAAATATCTTCGAAAGCTTCCTTCAATCCTTCTTTAAGGAACCATTCAAAACTCTCGCGTTGTACCGCGATGAGGTCTGGAAGTTCGAGGGTTTCTGGAAGGGTCGCGAACGAATACCGTTCGCGTGCAGACGCACGTGAGGCCACTGAGTTACTCCTGATCGAGAAGTGATGAATACGAATCGACGAGCCAGATGAACTTCTTTGGGGGAAGGTTCAGGGGGCTACGCACGGCAACGAACTAGGCTACCGCCGCTTTTGCGGCTTTATACCAAGTCCTGATAGACGGCTGAAGCCCGAGGCTTTCGCCCCGGGCTAACAGACCTAAATGGCTGAAATTACGCGAGTTCGACGACTGCGCCGGCTTCTTCCAACTTGGCCTTTGCCTTCTCGGCATCGTCCTTGCTGGCACCCTCGAGAACAGGCTTTGGAGCACCGTCTACGAGGTCCTTTGCTTCTTTCAAGCCGAGGCTGGTGAGTTCGCGTACAACTTTGATGACCTGAATTTTCTGAGCTCCGCCTTCTTTCAAGATGACAGTGAACTCGTCCTTTTCTGCGGCTGCTGGAGCGGCTGCTGCTGCTCCGCCTGCTGCTGCAACAGCAACTGGCGCTGCTGCGGTCACGCCGAACTTCTCTTCGAACGCATCGAGGAGGTCCTTCAATTCGATTACTGACAATTCTGCGATTCCGTCAAGAATCTGGTCTTTGGTGAGTGCCATTTCTTTTCTCCTATTTTTCTGTATTGATCTTGGTTATTGGGATTGGTTTCTTGAACGTGGCTATTACGCCGCATCCTTCGATTCGATAAGCGCCTTGATGCCGTAAGCGGCACGACGCATTGGGGCCTGGAGCAAGTTCGCGGTCTTGCTGAGTGGGGCCTTGAGAGCACCAGCGAACATGGACAACAGAACTTCGCGGCTTGGCAAGTCGGCAAGTGCCTTCAATTGCACTGCATCGACTGTCTTGCCACCGATAACGCCACCCTTCAACACCAACAATGGGTTGGTTGCTGCGTGGTCGCGGAGTGCTTTTGCTGCTGCCGAAGCGTCACCCTTAACAAAGGTGATTGCGGTTGGGCCAACAAGGAAGTCGGACAAACCTTCGAAACCGGCTTCTTGTGCTGCGCGGCTTGCGAGTGTGTTCTTGTACACCTTGTACTCAGCACCATGAGGGCGCAATGAGCGGCGCAACTTGGCGAGTGAACCTACGGTCATACCGCGGTATTCGGTAATGAGTGCTGCGTCTGATGCTGCGAGCTTTTCGCGAACTTCAGAAACTACTGCTGCCTTCTCGGCGTTTGGTGATGTTGTCATCGTTGCCCTTTGGTTGCTTTCGAATAAGGAAAAATATGTTTCCGGCGCGGGCGCTCGGACACTTCAACGAACGCTCTCTGCGCTGCGACTGATGTCGCGCTCTTCGAGTATTCGCCTCGTTTGGCAAGACTTTCGTCTTATTTATGTTTCGCTTTTTAGCGAAACAACCAAATGTCTGTGGCGAGCAACCGAACCGAATAAATCGGATTGGGTTGTTATGTGAGTGGTCAGGCTAGCGGGGTGTTTTGGGTATTGACACCCCGCCAAACCAAACCGAATTACTTAGTAGGAGCTGGAGTCAACGCGGACGCTTGGTCCCATGGTTGACGAAACCGACACCTTCTTCACGTACTTGCCCTTTGCCGAAGCTGGGCGGGCACGCATGAGTTCTTCCATCACTGCAGCAAAGTTGGCTTCAAGAGCCGAAAGTTCGAAGCTGGCCTTGCCAACTGGAACTTGTACGTTGCCATAGCGGTCGGTGCGGTATTCAACTTTTCCGCCCTTAAATTCGGTGACTGCGCGACCAACATCGTTGGTTACGGTTCCCGTCTTTGGGTTTGGCATCAAACCACGTGGTCCGAGCGCGCGACCCAACTTACCCACCATTGGCATGAGGTCTGGAGTGGAAATCGCAATGTCGAAGTCCATCTTTCCGCCTTCAATGGCGGCTGCAAGATCGTCGGTTCCCACAATGTCGGCACCAGCATCGCGAGCAGCCTGTGCTGCTTCACCCGCTGCGAACACGGCAACGCGAACGGTCTTGCCGGTTCCCGAAGGAAGGGCGACGGTTCCACGAACTGCCTGATCGGCCTTACGTGGGTCAAGACCCAAGCGCACTACCAGTTCGATGGTTTCATCGAACTTGGCGGTTGCCATGGTCTTGGCCTTGTTCAACGCATCGCTCGACGAAAACGCCGCTTCGATGTCGTAACTGGCAATTGCTGCTTTGTATTTCTTTCCTAGTGGCATAAAGCCTCCCTCATGGTTGTGTCGTTCGGGCGAGGTCGTCCCGATCCGACGTTTATATATGTATGTGAACTATTTACTCAGCCAACAACGGTAAGGCCCATTGAACGGGCGGTTCCGCGGACCTGAAGCTTTGCGGCTTCCATGTCGTTGGCGTTGAGGTCTGGCATTTTGATCTTGGCAACTTCTTCAATGTCCTTTTCAGTAACACTGCCGCAGACTTCTTTGCCTGGGTTCTTTGCTGCCTTTTCCAAACCGGCTTTCTGACGAAGCAGAACAGGTGTTGGAGGGGTCTTCAAAATAAAGGTGAAGGTACGGTCTTCGCAGATTGAAATTTCAACTGGAATAATCGTTCCTGCTTGCGATTCGGTTGCAGCGTTGTACTGCTTCACGAAGTCCATGATCTGGATTCCGTGAGGTCCGAGTGCCGTACCAACTGGTGGTGCAGGCGTCGCTTTTCCAGCTGGAATCTGGATCTTGACGATTGCTACAACGTCTTTCTTTGCCATGACGAGTGTTCTTTCTTTCTTGGAAGTTGTTTAGAGCTTTGCCACTTGGCTGAAGTCCATCTCCACCAAGGTCTCGCGACCGAAGATGTTGACGAGCACTTTCAACTTCATGTGATCTGGGTTAATTTCAGCGACTTGACCGGAGAAGTCGGCGAATGGGCCTTCCTTCACGCGAACGCCTTCGCCAATTTCGTATTCGAGCTTTGGTGCTTTGCGCTTTGGCGCCGACTGTCCGTCGCCCTTTGCGGAAAGGAATGTTTCAACTTCACGACGTGACAACGGTGTTGGCTTCTGGCCTTTTTGGCTCTGACCAACAAAACCAGTTACGCCTGGTGTGTTGCGAATGCAAAACCATGTGTCGTCATCCATTTCGCAACGCACAAGCAAATATCCAGGGAAAACTTTCTTCTGCACGGTTTGCTTGCGGCCGCCCTTAAATTCGACAACGTCTTCCATTGGAATAACGATTTCGTAAATGCGATCTTCAATTTGCATTGACTGGATACGTGCCTGCATTGACTGCTGCACTTTCTTTTCGTATCCACTCTGTGAATGCACGACGTACCACGAACCAGGACGCAACCATGGTCGATCGATTACTTCTTCTTCGTCTTCAAACTCGTTACCGGTGAGATCAAAGGCGACGTCAGGCGCAACCGTGTCGGTTGTGTTGAGGTCTTCAGAGGTGAGAGTTGCGTCGTCAGTCATAATTCAGCCGTTCGGTCTGGGGTCAGTCCTTGTAAAGCCAGCCAGAAAGTATGCCAAAGACAGCGTCCATTCCACCCACGAACGCCGTAATGACCACAACGGTGATCAACACGATGATCGAATAGCGGCGAATTTCTGGCCACTTCGGCCACGCGACCTTGCGCATTTCATCGCGAACTTCGCGAATGTACTGAGCAGGACTCGTGCGCTCTTTCTTCACTTGGCTCGCGACAGTAGGCCGGGGTTGGCGAATAGGCGCACCCTGGTCATTTACGGCGCCCATCTTTTGCATGGCGCGCTTCTGCTGTCGGTTGAGATCCATGGACATAGCGGAGTTTGAGCCTATCGGGGGGTTTGCCGCACTAATCGGGGTCGAACCACAAGAAATTTGCAGGGCAGGAGGGATTTGAACCCCCGACCATCGGTTTTGGAGACCGGCGCTCTACCAACTGAGCTACTGCCCTAAATAGCGAAGGTGAGGCTACCAGCCATTACTTGTATGACCTATCGGCACACAGCCCTAATTGTGCCGCGAAGTTACTTCGCTGGGCCTTGCTCACATAGCCACTGCATAGCCATATGGAAGATGATGAGTTGAAGGTCTTCAGCAATTTGCATGTCGTCGATGGCGAAATGAATGGGGTGCTTGGCAATGCCTTTGCACTTGCCGCCCGAGTAACCGAGCACTGCAAATGTTTCCATTCCTAGTGAGTTGCCCATCTCAAGCGCATTCACCACGTTTGCTGAATTACCGCTGCCCGAGAACACCACCAAGATGTCGCCTGCATCTGCCTTCACCCGCAGTTGCTCTGAATAAATATTTTCGTAACCAATATCGTTTGCAAGACATGTAATGACTGCTGGGTTCGCGCTTAATGAATCGATACGTAAACCAATTCCGTTCTTAACACCAGCGCCATACAAGAAATCATTTGCAAGATGGTTCGCATTTCCTGCTGAGCCACCATTGCCACACAAGTAAATAGTCTTCTTGTTCTTCCAGGCAAGTTGCATGGCAGCAGCAAGTTTTGGAACTTCTCTCATCGCAGGAAGTTCAAGCGCAGCGTGCATGCGCTTGATGTATTCGCTAATCAACTGTTCCATAGTGCCAAACCTAACTTTGCGACCTGTTCATTACTTCGTCGAATGTTCCTTCGTCAACAATACGTCCTGCGTCGAGGCGGTATAGGCGATCGCAGTATTCAACAGTGCTCAAACGGTGCGCAACAATGATGACCGTCTTGTCACCTTGCAAAGCTTGCACCGCCTGCATTACGCCGTTTTCAGTTTCGGTATCGAGTGAGCTTGTGGCTTCATCGAGCACCAACACAGACGGCCGGTGATACAGCGCACGAGCAATACCGATGCGCTGACGCTGTCCGCCTGAAAGCCGCACGCCACGCTCGCCCACCACCGTGTCCAAACCTTCAGGAAGTGATGCAACAAAATCTTCAAGCTGCGCGGACTTCAGCGCTTCAATTATTGCATATTCATCTATTTCAGCGTCAGCGATTCCGATTGCAATATTGCGACGCAGTGAATCGTCCATGAGGAAAATTGTTTGTGGAATATAGCCAATTGTTTTTTGCCAATCATTTTTAATTCCACTTACTTCTTGTTCATTTACCACTACAGAACCAGACAATGGTGTCAGCAATCCAAGCATGATGTCAATCAACGTGCTCTTCCCGCTGCCACTTTGACCAACAAAACCAACGGCTTCACCGGAACGAATCTTTACATTGATATCTGTAAGCACCAGTTTTTCGGATTGTTCATACTTAAAATTCAAACAATCAACAGCAACGCTTTCAAATTGAAAGCTGGATTTTTCTGTTTTGAAATTCAAAACTATTGGCAAGTCCAGATCTTGATGGATTGTCTCAATCGTTGACCGCGAAACTTTTAGTGTTTGCTTGCTGTTTACTACTTTGTTTATCGAAGGCAGGACCTTGAAAGAGGTGGCCGCAAACAGTCCTACTGTTGGAATAATCGCGTCAATATCCTTTCCTGTTGCAAGCATGATTGCAACCAGTCCAGCAAGGCCGGCCATTGCCATTACTTCAAGCCACAGTCGTGGAAGTGCTTGCACGGTGTTAATGCGGCGCAACAAGTTTGCATCTAGCGTTTGGCGCTCTCTGTGTTCATTAACGAACCATTCTTCGCGACCCAACACTTGTACGTCTTTAACGGCACCGAGGCCTTGTTGAATAGTTTGGATTATTGAACCTTTCTGAATTTGCCGTCTAGTTCCCCATCTCTGCAATCTTTGGTCAAAGAATCTCTGAAAAACGAAAGTTGCAACAAGCAATAAACCAACTACACATACAGTTCCGACAGGTTCAACAATTACCAAAACCAAAAAGAGTGCAGCCGCAATCAAACTCTCAGTCAGAATCGTGAGCATCGGCTCAATACCAGCAGCGACAACCATGGACGCGTCTTGGGTGTTGCGTATCAGTGTTGATGAGTTTTTTCTTAGGTGAAAGGTGTACGGCTGCCGTATATACACCTCGAGCATTCGCGCTGCAACCCGCGATGAAACTCGTGTAAGAAATCCGCGCTGTATCCATGTGCTGACCGCGAGGAAAATATTTTTAATCACATAAACAGCAAGCATTAATCCAACAGCGAGTTGGATGAGTTGTGATTTATCCATCGAAGGATTGATCGTTAGGAAAGGAAGCGATATTTTTTGATCCTCTGAAGCAATCACAGACAGCACAGGAATCATCATTCCCACACTGATCGTTTCCAACAAGGTGCCAATAAGAATCAGAGCGAAAACACCAAAAAGCGAGCGACGCTCATGTGCTTTAAGCACATCCCACAGCAATTTGTGAGTTGGCCGTGAAACGATTTGGTTTTCGACTTTCAAGCATCCGCCTTACGTCAAATATTTGTAGCGGCGACCGGATTCGAACCGGTGACCTTCCGATTATGAGCCGGATGCTCTCACCAACTGAGCTACGCCGCCGTAACTACGAGCCCTCTGTGGGAATCGAACCCACCACCTCTTCCTTACCATGGAAGTGCTCTACCGAATGAGCTAAGAGGGCGTGTCTTCACCGTGTGTGAAGTCAACGAAATGCTAGCGGGGTAACAGAAATTGACCTCTCTCAGATCCGCTATGTAATGGTGGGCCGGGAAGGATTCGAACCTACGAAGGCAATAACCGGCAGATTTACAGTCTGCTCCCTTTGGCCGCTTGGGTACCGACCCACGAAGGCAACACTCTATCGGCTTAGGTATTGTGTCCCCATGCCAAGTTTCGATGTTGTTTCCGAAGTAGATCGCCAAGAGTTGAAGAATGCTGTTGACCAAGCTCAACGGGAATTAGCCAATCGATTTGACTTTAAAAACACAGATTCTTCAATTGAACAGAAAGAACTGGTGCTCACCCTCCGCACTTCGAGTGAAGATCGCCTACGAGCACTCAAGCTTTTGCTCGAGGAGAAACTTGTAAAGCGCCAAGTTTCCCTCAGGGGGCTGGACTGGGGAAAAATCGAACAAGCTTCCGGAGAAAGCGTCCGTCAGATTGTGACCGTAAATGTTGGAATCAGTTCAGACAAGG
>Ga0208722_1000111_pt1 | contig 21560 bp, 28 predicted proteins | sample LakMenEpi21Sep11_FD_150722 | JGI IMG/M metagenome (GOLD analysis project Ga0208722, IMG submission 150722) | Freshwater microbial communities from Lake Mendota, WI - 21SEP2011 deep hole epilimnion (SPAdes) | ecosystem: Environmental > Aquatic > Freshwater > Lake > Epilimnion/Euphotic zone ... | reverse complement strand
CCCGAGTTCCTCTACGACCTGCACCAACACAGGGTCAGTTCGTTCGATATCTCGGTGATAGATAGTTTCTTCAGCGATACCTTTGATCTCACAATAACGCCTCACAGCCCTATTTGACAGACCAAACCCACCATAACAAGCATTGTATACAATTTTAGTCATTTTCATGATCAAAACCCCATCAGTTTGGCTGCTTGCTTCTCAGTCAGCAGCGTTGCCTCTGACACAAGAGCCTCAAAGACTTGTCGAATTTCGTTGCGGTAGGTCAACTTCTGACCAGCAACCTTCAGCACGCGACCATAAAGTCGAACGCCATAGAATTCAACACAAATCGGATCACCCTTTTTGATTTTCATTACGCTTCCACCTTCGCAAACATCTGACGGGCGCTATTCATAAAAACATAGTAGGCTGACCGAAACTCAGGATCCAGATCCAGACAATACAATTCCGTATAATCATGTATACCGTAATGGTCAATGGTCTGAAGAAGTTCAAGGATACCAGTCCCTTCCAACTTGGCTTGGCGATCAAGAATCACACATGCTTGACTGACATCCATTAGGCAAGGACCTGAATGCGCGGAGTGGTGAACTCGTCGTCGAACAGCATCCGACCAGGAAGCGGAGCGACGAAGATCGTCGAGACACGGTCGGGGTCGAGCAGAGCCTCACCCTCCCACACGCGCTCCATCGTGTCGGCGACGAATCGACCGTCATCAAGAATCTTGGCGACGCGACCGACATAATAACAATTCTCGATGCCAGCGAAATCCAACGACTTCACGACATCACCAATCTTCACAGTGTTTTCACATTTCATACATATATTATCGCTTATTTCCCTAAAATTGTAAAGGGAAAAAACTCTAATAGAATCAATGACTTGCGCAAACCTCACCAGACCTCCTGCAATCCTATTGCAGCGGTCCTATTATAGAGGCGGTAATAGCTCGGGGGGAAGGTCAAATCGGCGCACACGGACTCCTGCCTCGCGCAGCATTACTTCGGCGTGGTCTATCGAGTAATGCTTCCCTGCACCCTTGCCTGTGAATGGGCGATTTGGTCCGATGACTTCCTTGATGCCAGCCTGTATCAATGCGCGTGTGCATTCGGCGCATGGCTTGGGTTCAAAATTTAAATAAGCACGAGAGTTGTTAAGAGAAACACCAACACGTGCGGCGTTGAAGATTGCATTGCGTTCAGCATGTTCAACCCAGTGATACTTTTCTGGACGCTTCCAACGATCAGCCCAATCTTCTTCAATGCCTCTCGGGAAACCATTGAAACCTGTGCTGAGTATAACATTGTCATCATTGACAATCACACAGCCGACTTTGGTTGATGGGTCTTTGCTTTTTTGTGAGATCAAAGCAGCCTGTAGGATGAACAACTCATCCCATGACAATTCATCACGAATCATAATTTATATACCAGTTGAACCGAATCCGCCATGACGCTCTGAATGTTTCTCTGGTGCTTTTGCAAGAACAACAAATTCAACTCGTTCATTGCAAGTAACTTCAGCCTGTGCGATTCGCTCGCCAGCCTTAATAGTCTGACCAATAGAAGAGATGTTTGTTAGAAGAACAAACACTTGCTGTTGATAGTCAACATCAACAATGCCTTCAGAGTTTGCTAACACCAAACCACGCTTCAGCGACAAACCTGAACGCGGATGAAGACGAATGCTATAGTTCTGCAATGGAAGTTCTTCATCGTGTTTTGTAATGTCTGCGAATGTTTCAATTGTAACGCGCTGTTCAATCTTAAAGATTAATCCAGTAGGGATAAGCAATCTATCACCAGGATAGATCGAAATCTCCTTGAAGTTATTAATCAATTGACTGATTGGATTGTTGTATCTATCGTAACCAATAACATGTGTGTCAGTTGGCTGAAATGATAAATCAAAACAGTTTGAGAGGCTAGTTCCGTATGTTGGGAGTTCAAGATCATCACGAAGTTTATACACATTTAATGTAATCACAAATTACTCCTCTTTCTTTTTCTTTCCGATTGTATATTTGGAAACCAATTGCCACTCATTCTTCTCTTTGAATGGAAGAATCTTGATCTGGCTTAATGGTGCGACGTTATCTTTTGTCTTATCTGCATTTACGAGTTTCACTAAACCCCATTCAGCCATTAGATTCGCAATCGTATTACGACGCTGAACATCATTGTCTGACATGTTGGATGGCTTACCGTCTAATTCAAAGAGTTCCTTGAAGTGGACGATGTAATACTTTCCTTGTTTATGGAGGATATGGCAAGACTGGTAAAGAATGTTGTCGTTCTTTGCAGCGACACCGATGCGCGTTAGAGTTTCGCGGACCTTGAGGAAGTCGTCTTGCTTTTCTAATGTGACTTCTACTAATTTTTCGACCATGGTCAATCACCCTTATATAATTGTTTTTTCATTGCGGTGATTTGACTGGGAGACAGAATCTTTAATGCTTCTTCTGCTTTCGCATCGGAGTAGCCATAATATTCCTTGACAACACTCAAATCACTACTTTGAGCCTTTTTGTGCCATTTACTGTATGGACGCTTTTGGGCTCTAATCGTATTTAGTAAAAAGTCTGCTTGTAGTTTTTTATCTAAATTTGGGTGTTGATTCATTTCATTCGCCCACAATACTGTATCTCTGTGATACGAAAGTGCTCGATTCACCATAAATGCAGAATACGATTTCTCGTCTTGCTCTGTTAGCATAAATGGTTCTTTAGTCTGCAATATTGCAGGAATAACTTCTTTGAAAAGATCCGCCATCTCAAAACTCCATAATGTATAAATAGGTGTAGGTCGCGATGTTAGAGCATCCACCTACTCTAGAACTGTATAGGAGATCCAGCATGAATATTTATTGTACCTATTTGACCGTTTATCGCGGTTCGAAACTTCCACCATTTTACATTGGCTCAAAGGACACCAAATCCGTACTGGATGGGTATCGTGGCTCAGTGGTGTCAAAAGAATATGGGCAAATCTTCAAAGAGGAAATCGCCAATAATCCAAGTTTGTTCCAGACAACAATCATAAGTTTTCACTCTACTAGAGAAGAAGCATATCTAAAAGAAAAAGTATTACACTTTTCTTTGCAAGTACATATAAACCCACTCTATATCAATAAAACAATCGCTTATGCTCCTATTGGAGTTTCTAATAAAAATCGCAAATTTAGTCAGGCTCATAAAACAGCAATGTCTGAATCACAGAAAAAAAGATACTCAGAAAAAGGCAATCCAAATTTAGGACGAAAAAATAAACCTGCCTCTGAAGAAAGGAAACAAAAAATTTCTGCAGCCAATAAAGGAAAGGTAACGCGCAAAGGTTTTACTCTTTCTGAAGAACACAAGAAAAAAATTTCTGACGCTCATAAAAAAAGATTTACAAAAACTTCGTCTCCACCATCATCTCGGTAAGACATGCGGTGAGGTTCAGTTCCTGGTCGGCAACAAATGCTGCCTGATATTGATACTTGGCGAGAATCAAGACAGCATTCGGAATCGTGGATTTATCCATAATATCATAAAGACTATCATAGATCTTACGATAGATCTTTGCAGGATCATCGCTACCAAAATCAGCAACCCACTTACGCATTGCGCTGAAGTTTTGATCTTTCAAAGAAGTGACCAATTCATTGATCGAAACATCAGCGATGCTGGTAAGAATGCCAGAATCAATCTTACCGCTGACAGAGTAACGCTGCAGTTCGTTTAAAACACGACGATAATCTGGGAAGTGCTTTTTGACAACTTCAGCCAGCACTGCCTTATCAAACGGAATCTTCTCACCAGTCAAAATCTCTGATGCGCGCTTCATGAAAGCCATAGCCATCTTCGGCTTATCTTCTTTGCGTAATTTGAATTCAATTACTGCACATCGACTATGCAGCGGTTCAATGATTCGATTCTTGAAGTTACAAGTCATGATGAAAGTGCAGTTATGCGCAAACTCTTCCATCGCAGCACGCATGGCTGGCTGAGTTGAGTTTGGGTTCAGATAATCTGCTTCATCGATAATGATAACTTTCTTACCACCACCAAGAGACATCGCACTTGCATAGTTCTTAATCTTGACTCGGAAAGTGTCAATGCCTGATTCATCCGAGCCGTTAATCATAAGATAGTCACAACCGATCTCGTCACATAGTGCACGAGCAACGGTAGTCTTACCTGTTCCTGGAGTGCCGCAAAGCAAGAGATGCGGAATCTCTTTGCGGTCAACATAAGATTGGAAAGTGCTCTTGTATTCATCAGGAAGAATACAATCGGCAATAGTATGAGGACGGTATTTTTCAACCCACAACGCTTCATTCATAATATAAATTCCTCACAAAGAGAAGATGGGGTGGAGGAGGTGAACCCTCACAGCGGCAGTCTGGCGGATTGTGCTGTCAACAAGAACAGTTGCACCCCAAGTTTTTATTTAGCCACATTCTCATAGATAGTCTGGAAGTCGCTCTGCTCAGCAACTTCTTCCTCATAGTTGCGCTTGTGATAAACTTTCGCCAGTTTACGGCTCAACTTCTTTGGAATCTCACATTCGTCTTGCATTTTCTCAAGGATCTCTTTAATAAGATCGCGCTCTGCTTCAATGCGAGTCAGAGAGTTTGAGATTTCCTGAAGGCATCCCAAAACCTTTGCTTTATCAAGTGCCATGATTATTCTCCGAATGTCGAACTTGCGGCTTCGATTGCAATGTAGTAAGTGATATCAACGGTCTTATGCTTGAATCGAGCAAGACCTTTCTTGGCAATCGCAACATCATACGAACCTTCAAGCAACTTGAAGTTTTCGACTTTCATTACAACCTTGAATTCCTTACCATTCTCGACTGTTCCAATCTCAACCTTGGACTGGTCAGCAGAATCATCCTTCACATCTGTAGCAATGAAGTGAATAGTAGAACCGTCGCTCTCAAACACAAAGTTCGGCGAGCCAGAGATGCCAGCACTCTTGCGCATCCAGTCAAGATCTTCTTGCGAAAGGCTGAACGAACAATCAGGCTCACCAAATGTGATTGGCTTTTCGGGTGGAGTTACAATAACCTTTGGCGAACAATACTTGATGTAATCTGACTTCTTGTTTGCGCTGATGTTAATCTTATCATCATCAAACGCCAAGTCAGCATCCTTATACAAGGAAACCTTTGCCAAGAGTTTGTTTAGATCATACAACGCAAACTCTTTCGGGAAGTCTTCACCAACGGTTGCTTCGACGAAAATTGTTTTGAGCGGGGAAATTGTCTTCAAAGTTTTGCCAGCCTTAAACTGGAGACTTTGATTGATGCCTGAGAAGTTCTTCAGGACTTGCACTGTATCTTCAGAAAGTTTCATAATTAAACGACCTCATTTGCTTCAACACGATTATTATATAACGAATCAACCAACTTGTCAACCCTCACGGTCAACTCATCTAACGAACAATTATTATCCATCACAATATCATAATGTAAACCAACCCAAGCCCATTCTGAATAATGAACTTCTGGATATGCATTGCGCATTATTTCTTGTTTGTTATAGATATTGCACTCACGAGCAAGCGCAAACCATTCTGGATCTTCACCACGACGAACACGAACAACCTTACCACCAGACTTTACGATTGCATTAATCTCGTTTGGAAAACGAACATCAGCAATCACATAGTTATTGTAAGGAGCCTGTTCGCAGCGACGCAACACAGTATGAACCCAGAGGTCAGGATGAAATACATCACGACCTGCCTCTGTGCCCATTAACTGGAGTGCTAATCTTGGTGAGAACTCACGACCGAGTTTTTCTGACCACCATACATCTGGTTGTTCGCGCCATGCTCGGGATTCTAAAGTATCACCCTCGAGCATGGCACGATTCCAACCGAAGATCGAGGCACAGGCGTCTTTGACGCTATTTGCAAAACTCTCTTTGAAGAAATCATGACGATCTACCAAAAGATCTGCAACTGTACCTTTACCTGCTCCAATTTGACCGACCAATCCAACAATCATAAAATATTAAAGTGTTCCAACATAATTAGCAACGGCTGGCATATCACCAGTAAATGCATAGGTGCCGATATGATGTGTACGCATCCAAGGGCAGAGCCAAATCTCACCACCCAAACGACGCCACCACTGGCAGAACATGTAGTCTTCAGACAAGTAACGATCTGAACCGAAGCCACCGTTTTCCTTGCTATCAATCACTGTATCAAAGTATGCATGGATGTAACGCGAACCGTCGAAGTTTGCTTGACCAGCATGGTCTGGCTTGTAACGAAGTTGAGGATAGGCATCACGGAACTTGTCGAACACATGACGCTTCACCATCATAAAGCCAGTGCCAATCTCAAGAACTTCAATTGGCTCAGCAACTGAGAACTTCTCAGTGCCAGGTGCAGGATTGAACACGAAGTCGCCAGCAACCTTTTCCAATTCACCAGCATCGATATCTGGGTTCTTCTTTACTGCTTCTTTTATAGAGTTCCACTTAATGGACTTCTTTGGATATGGTCCACCGATAACATCCTTGTCGAGAGCAAGGAGTGCAATCACATCTCGTGGATCGAAATGAATATCAGCATCTAAGAACAATAGATGCGTGAAATCTTCTGCGCGAAGAAATTCATCTACGAGATAATTGCGCGCTCTAGTGATTAGCGATTCATTAAAGATGAATGAATAACGCACTTCGATACCATATTGAGCACAAACAGTTTGAAGGTCTAGACAAGACTTTACAAACATACCATGCGACATACCACCATACATTGGTGTTGCTACGAAAAGTTTATTCTTTCGTAACTCTTCTACTTTTACTTCTAATTGCATATTAACTCCAGAGTAAAAAATTCAAATCAACATATTATATAGTTAACCAAACATAGCATCTAGCGTTGAAGATGCATTAAGTTTTTCATCAAAACCAAAATGATCACACCAAACTGCATCAACCGTGTTATCTAAATTGCTATCATACTTGCCAGTTTCAGTGCTAGCAACTCCATTTGCAAGTTCAATGTATTCGTTAGCAATATTCTTGCGATCAAATTGTTGAATCATTTTGAAGTTGGTATCAACGATCTTATTATACTCAGCCTCACTCATGTTTAGCCAATTGTTAATCAGATCCCCAAACTGTTTGGGAGTGGCATTCCATGGAATCATCAAGTAGTTGACTCCTGGTTTGAAGAAGCCGTTACCCTCTTCATTGTCAGAAATTCCAAGGTTACGAGCAATGGGAACAACACCGCGTCGCATAGCGTCAACAACTACACGATTGAAATGTTCACCATAAGTTCTAGACCATGATGGATCTAACAAAAATTTCACTTCATCTAAGATCTCATCACGCTTTTGCTCTGACACAAATCCAATATAATCCATACCATTGTTTAGTGCGTTTGCCCAAATAGGTTTGTTGATTCTATCGGAAGTTGCTTGTGGGTCACGGTCAACTGTGCAATAATATTCTGGCTTACACTTATCCTTCGAAGCCATGTACGCACGCTCAATGCCATCACCAGCAACAATTACCTTGCCATTGATATAAGGGACTGCGGCGACCAAATCATCAACACGCTTCCATCGCTTAAAGGTTTGAAGAGAGAAGATCTCATTTTTACGATTGTTAAATGGTGTTGGTGTTACTGTATTGATTTCTTGTGGATTCAAGATTAATTTGCGCGGAATTTCCATAACACCAGCTTGGTTGTATGCGCTCGGATGCACGCATGCGAGACCAGCAATATGCTTACGAAGATGATGAATCCAAGGATAGTTCTTACGAAGATTACCATCATGTACAATGATTACATGCTTCGCGTTTACTTCCGTAAACATCTTCAACCATGATTGCTTTTTCTCAGAATCCTGGCACTTAAATCCAAAAATTGACTGCCAAACAACAATGTCATATGAGTTAGCAAGTTTTACAAATCGATTTACATCTTCGTCATTAATAAATGACAGATACTCGCCGCGCCATCCTTTCCCTTGATGGACTGGAAGTCCAGTTCCAACACCGATGTCATAGCCAGCCTTATCATACTCTTCAGAAAACTTGCCACCAGATTTAGTGCTGCGTAGATATACAAATTTAGTCTCATGACCAAGATCTTTAAATCCAGCAATCAATTGCTCGGTATGGGATATAATTCCGCCGAAGTTATTAAAATCATGAACAACAGTTAGTATTTTCATAAATTATCCAAACAAATCTTCTAGGGTAGATGCTTTATTATACGCTTCTGGGTGGTATTTGGCAACCATTTCTCTCCCACCATTTTTCTCAAGGTAATCATACCATTCTTGTTCATCCCACATTCCTGGGCTGATTCCGTTCCATAATCTGCGTTGGAGTGGGTGCTCTTTGTTTTTTCTACGGCACTCAACATAATTAAATCGATGATCTTCATACTCTTTGCTTCCAAGTTCTAGCATCTTTTCGCGCAAGTAACATACAAGACTTATGCGCTCTGCATTCTCATCTAAGAGTTCGATTGGCGTATTACCATGAATGTACTCATGATTATTTACGAGCAACAAGTCGCCTGGTCGAACATTAATTGCGATACGAACTTCAGGAAGAATCAAATATCCACCTGTATAGTTACCATTGTTAGATAGAACAAGAAGATTGCTCAATCCATCTGAAAAATCACCAGCATCGCGATGCGCTGCTGTTCGGAATGTTTTGTTTACTGTAACTGTAGTAAACACAGTTCCTGGAACCAGGAATGCTGGATCAATTTTATCAGCCGCTGCGCGTTGAGCGGCATGTTTTGTGGGTAACAGTTCCCTGAATCCCTTGTCTAGCGTTTGAAGAAACGGAAAACCCATCTGAAACTTGTCGTAATGATTTTGTGTATAAGAAGTAGCACGACCGTAAGGAATCCGAGGATAACGATCAAACCATCCAGCAATACCTGAATTGACGACATTAGCATATGTCGTATCGGAGATGTATGTTTCTTCAACGCCATGTGCTTCTTCCTTGCGCTCTTTGATTGACATTTTGATAACTTTCTTAAGCCAAGTTTCAAAATCAAAATTATCTTCTTTGACCTTTGCGCTCAACCACACTAGACCGCGTGAAGAATCTTCGGATGCGTATCGTTCGCGTAAGGCAGCAACTTCTTCGGCAATATTAATTTTGATGACAGAATATTCTGTCTGTTTCTTGAAGAAATCTAGAACGCGCAATTGAAATTCATTTACCCACTCGCGACCACCACACTTTTCGCCTTTCGGTCCTGCCGCAAGCCCACGATTTTGAGTTGCTGTTGCTGCTTCACGCAATCCAGTATATGCAGCATCTTGCTCTTGCTTGCTGAAATAGTTTTTACGAAACTTAAATGCAATATTGCTTTCATCTTCACTATGCAGAAAGCAATCAGTGTCTTCATTGATAACGGTATCAAAATGAGATTCATCTAGGAATTGTCCTAGCAAATGCTCACAGTCAATTTTAGATTGCGCGATAATAATTTTTGTCATAAGTTTCTCCTGCTCATGATATTATATATCCAGCAAGGTGCAATGTCAAAAAACTGTGGGGGCAAGAACTGCCCCCACAGAAACCAGAACGGTTTAGCCTAAACAATTAGGCATTCATCGAAACGCTGATGGCGTCGCGATAGAGCGTCTTGCGCGCACGAGCAATCTGACCACGCTCGAGATACTTCTCGAACTGCGCAGAAGGATTGCCGAGGCGATACGACAGAGTCTTGGTGCCGTCGCTGAGAGTCGTACGGTTCGTGTAAACCGAGATACCCTCATTACGCGCACGATACGCAAGGTCAGCAGCATTGTCAACCTTAAACATCGCACGAACCTGTCGCGATGTCACGGTGTTGCCACGAGCAAGATAATCAACAAACGAATTAAGAGCATTAGACATATAACATACCTTCACAAAAATACCCCTTCAATAATACCGCAAGATTGGGGCTTTCCTTGCGATATACCATTTATTATACTACAACAAATGGCAAATGTAAACTATTGCTTACCAACTAGACTGATAGTAAAAATTCCAATCCTTCTCAGAAAGCAAAAGTGTATCGTTGACAATTTCAACAGTCAACTCAAGGTCGCTGAAATACCAATCATCATACTCAGTGCCTCCAAAAAAGAACCCACTGGTCGACGGCAAGAGTTCTGCAGCAAGAGAACGATTCGCCAAGACCTGTTCGCAGAGATTCTTCAACTCCTCAAGTTTTTCTCTGCTGACATAATATTCTTTGCAATCATCTTCGCCTTTTTGCACTTCTTGCACAAACCAACCATGGATTGCATTTGCCTTTCGCCAATAGCCAACACTAGCAGTAATCTCTTTAATAGGATGACCGTTTTCTTGTGTCAGGCGTGTCAGGTAAACAGCCAACTCGGGAAAGAGATTCATCATCTCTCTCTTCTTTGCGAGGTCGGCTTCTTTGTAATCCCAAAGATACCGCTTCGCATTCAAATACATATCAAGACCCATAATTATTGCTTGTGCCTCTCAGCAAAAGTTTGCATCCAATTCTTCACAAGATCTTTAGCCTCATTCCTGCTGACACCAAAGGCATCAGAGACATAAGGAGCAGCACCAAACATATTGATTGCACCAGACTCGCGAAGTTTGTCAAGAAACACATTCACCTTTTCTTGCAGTTCCATTACTTCACTCCTTCGTTGGGTAGATTCTTCGAGTCTTGCTGGCAGCAATCTTGTTAAGAGTATCAAGAACTCGTGCCCTGATGGCTTCCTCTGTGAGACCCTGTGTATAGAACTCATGCATTTCCTTTGCTGAGAATTCCACAAACTCACCCTTGTATGAGAATCGAGTAGACAAAGTCGATTGGTTATGCTCAATCGTTATATCATTCCAATCCACAACAGCAGGAGCAGGAGCAGGAGTTGCCTCCGCATCAACCTTCGTGTACAGATCCAAGAACGCAGTCTTGGTATCAGTATCGAATCGGTTCAAGCACATCTCGATTGCCTTCAAACGATTGTTGAAGATAGAGAATGCCTTGCTGATATGAACAAGACGACGAGTCGAGATAACTTCATCAACTGCACCATCCGAGAAACTCTTGCGGATGACTTCAGCCCAAGTGATAAGACGGTCAATGAAAATCGTGTCAGTGATGCCAAGAACAGCGAAATTCTTCTCAAGAATCTTGCGCTCAGTGGCAGCAGGAGGATATTCCTGCTCGACCGTGATGGCGAAACGCTCGAGGAATGCTTCGTTGAGCAAGTTTGTACCGATGAACCGACCATCGTCGCTGCCCTTGCCCTTCGTGTTCGCAGTCGCAATCACATTGAAGCCAGCGGCGGGATGGACAACTTCACCAGTCTTCTTGTCGAAATATGGCTTGCCCTCAAGAATCGGCTGCAAGCACAGGATATCCTCGGTGCCGAGGTCACACTCGTCAAGAAGAAGAACAGCACCACGACGCATCGCTGTAATCACTGGACCTTCACGACGGATGGTGTTGCCATCAACCAATTCATAAGAGCCGATGAGATCAGACTCATCCGTGCGTTTCGTGATATTGACGCGAATCAACTCACGCTTGAGCGCAGCACAAACCTGCTCAATCATGAATGTCTTGCCGTTACCTGACAAGCCAGTGATGTAGATGGGGTAGAAGATTCGCGACTTGATGATGTCGCGCATGTCGTTGTAGAATCCGAACGGAACATAAGTTTCGTTGCGGTCAGGCACAAACGACTCAGTGAGATTTGTGGCACGACGGCTGGCAATATTCACAACCTGCGCGACCATCGCAGCAGCAGCCACAGGGACTTCAGCAGTCTGCTTCGGAGCAGCGATCGCGCTGGCAGCACTCGGTGCGATATTAAACAGACCGCGACCGACCTTGCGCTCACGCAGGATGAAGTATGGGAAATTTGGAATCCCGTTCTTCTTGTTGAGGCAATACTCGTTGAGTTCCTTCAGCGAGATTACATCCTTGTCGAAGTGCGCATGCAACTTCTCAAGAACATCCATCTTGCCTTTCAGATCATAATTAGACTTTCTCACATCAAACTCCATAACAAATATAATTTACCATACAACCATTATCGCTCGAATCGACTATAAAGTAAAGCGGTATTTTCTTTATATAAATCAATAACTTACGCAACCGCCAATTCTTCGGCGAGTTTCGTGAGCAGGAGGCGATTGCTCTTCTTGCTTCCCAGGTTCTTGGAGAACTCACGAGCCATCTTGTTCTTGTTCATATTGCTGGTGATAGCAAGTTCTTCGTCAACAATGTTGGTGCTCGGGAGACCAACATAGAAATACTTGTCATAACCAAGACGATCAACAACAAAGTAATTATGCTCGCGGAAAGTTTTCTTGGCAGCATCTTGTTCAACATGAGACTTATCAGCAACAAAATGCTTCATGTCACGCTGAATGCCTTTCTTGTTGCCAACATAGAAACCAATATGCTTACAACCAGTCACATCGGCAACCAACTCCGTGATGGCAGATTGCATATCATGGAAATTTGGCAACTTCACTTTCTTCTTGGTCTTTTTGTCAATCAGATACACAACAGACTTGCGACGATCGTCATAGAAACCAGAGTCGCTGCTCATCGGAGGATACGACAGATTGTTGCCACCGTCACCATCAGTCAGATATACAACATTGCAAACATCCAACTGATGCTTGTTCTGGAATGCAGTAATAATTCCGCGAGAAGCAAGCAGAGTTTCGAGAAACGGAGTGCCATTCAAGCCAAAGCCAGATGATTCCCAACTGTATGACCAACCACCATGATCTTCATCCTGAATGGTTTGGGGCATATATCCATAACAACGACCATACTCATTGGCAACAACGCACATCGCATTGAACGCACGACGATACTGGACAGGCGACAACGAAGAACCAATCAGATGCTTGAGATGAAACCAACTGCTGCTCATCGTCATGTCAACAGCACGATTAGACACGAAACGATCTTTGTTCACCATCTCGCGCAACTTCGTGTTGCCATAACAATCGTCGCTGAAACCATAAACTTCAAACGGAACCTTGGCAAGTTTACAGAAGGACGCAAGCACAAGCATCTGCTCAATCGTGTTGCGAAGAATATCAGCCATCGAACCAGACATGTCAACAAACATGACAAAGCCATGATTCTTGCCTTTCGGCACGACAGTGATTTTGCGGAACAAGTCATTGCTGAAACGATACTTGTGCAGCACATTCATGTTCAACTCACCAGTTCGAGCAGTCTGCGTTCGAGCATACTCGATGGCTTTCTTGCGCATCTCGAATTCCTTCAAGATATGCATGATGACTTTCTTGTTGTTGGTGTTAAACTTGCGCACACACTTCTGCACAACAGTGTCGTATGAGATACCGTGTGTGCCATAAGTGCGAGTCGGATCCGCAACTTGCTCGCGGAAGAATTTCTCAAGATCATTCACAACTTCCGTGTTCGGAAGAATGATGTTCTCAAGAACAACATCAGGCAACTCATACATGAAGATCTTACCAGTCTCGTTGACCAATTCCTGCTCGCGTCGACGGAAATTGCGGTCAGTTACAGACTGCGGTTCATCGTCATCTTCTTGTTCTTCTTCAGTGCCTTCGCCAGGACTGTATTGATCGCTGCTAGCATCGTCTTCGTCTTCAGACTCAGTTTGATCCTGCGAATCTTCAGCATCAGTACCATCTGACTCTTCGTCTAAGTCAGAGTCATCGTTACCGTTACCGTCGATGTCATCTTCAAAGTCAGAATTGTCATCGATGTCATCGAAGTCACCAGAATCTTCTGGATTTTCTTGGCGCATCTGCTCTTGAAGATCTTGAAGATTTTGAATCTTGTCTTGCTCATTTTGCTTGGTGTAATCATACACACGGCGAGCAATATCATAGACCTGGTCCCAGGTCTCAGCAGCCTCAATCTCTCGGACGATGTCGCGCTCAAAGTCATTGAATGAAACAATGACATGCGTGCCCATCTTGAACCGCAGGTTGATGCGGTCAATCAGATTAAGTTTGTTAAGGTCTCTGACCTTCTTGATACCGAAGAAGTCGCGCTCATAAAGAGAAGCATAAGCACGAGCAAAGGATTTGGAAAGTCCAGGGAACTTGCGTTTGACAAGTTTCTCAATGCGTGCATCTTCAACGACATTCAAGAAATCTTTAAACTTCTTGTTGTCGCCTTCCTTCACAGCATCGTGCCAACCACGCTCAGGAGTATTCAGAGCATGACCAACTTCGTGACCCGTCAGCAAATCATACAAGTCGCCGTCCATGTCCTTCCAAACAGGAAGAATCATCGTACGATTCTTGAGGTCGAAGTATGCGGTCTTGACATTTTGGTGCGAGACCGTGATATTCTCGCTCGCCAAGAGTTTGGCGAGAATAGACTTAGAAGCCTGTAAATTCGTTTTCATATAGCCATTATCCCTTAAAATAGCTGAAAAGTAAAGGGGAAAAAACTATAATGAAATCAATAACTTACGCCACCCTTACTTTTGCCATCTTTTTCAGATTGGTTTTAACCTTTCTCTTGGCGTTTTCTAGATGAATTGGGCTGATGCGATTGGTGTATACAATACCGTCTAGGTGATCAATTTCATGTTGAACACAAACTGCAGTCAATCCATCAAACTCATGTTCTACAAATTGACCACCAACTGCTTGAAAGCGAACATTGATATGGTCTAGGCGATTGCACTTCACATACAATCCTGGATAAGAAAGACAACCTTCTTGAAAATCTGCAATCTTACCAGAAGTTTCTAAAATTTGCGGATTAAACATCACCCATGCCTTTTCGCCCATGTTAACAACACAGACTCTATCTTTTAGTCCAACTTGATTGGCGGACAATCCTAACCCACCATAATGTCCCATGGTTTCTACTAATGAGTATGCGATATACTCTGCATCTTTTCGAGTAGCAAAATCAAAAGGGATTGTTGGCTGCCTTAAAATTGAGTCATAGAAATCTACTAACTTGAGGATTTCATATTCAACCAACATGCCATCTCTATATTTTAAAATTCTACTCATAGTTACACCATCTGTGAAAAATTCTTTACTTTACCAAATCGTATCGTATGTTTAAACTTATCAATCATTTGATCAGTCTTGTGAGTAATCACAAAAATGTTTGTATTATCTACAAACATATTTATCAACTTCATAAATTCTTCAGTACCGTTAATGTCAAGAGAACCATCAAAGACCTCGTCGAAGATAAGAAGATTTGTATTGACACTGTTCTTTAACTTGGCGACCGACCTCCAGGTAAACAACAGTGCTAGATCAATACGCTTCTTCTCACCCTCTGAGAAGTTTTCATAACTGAAATCATCTCGGTGACGAGACTTGATGGTCTCCTTGAATTCTTCGTCAATATTAAAATTGACAAAGAAGTCCATCGCAGCCAAATACTTATTAACCAGTTTGTTTATAACTGGAACATATTGCTTAATGATTTTCGACTTAATCCCGCCATCTTTAAGCAGCTGCGCGACAATATCATAATTTTGTGTTTGTTCAGATACTTCTTTTCTTTTTTCGATATATGTTTGTAATGCGTTTAATAACTCTTTTGACTGAGCCTTAAACTCATCGCTCATGGCTGGTTTGCTTTCTATGTCATCAATCTCTTTTTCAAGTTTCGCAATGTAGTTTCGAACCTGCTTGCGAGAAGTATTGATGCGCACAAGATCTTGTTCAAGAGTCTTGAGTTCTTTTTGAGTTGCCTTGATACTTTGGATTCGTTGTAGAACAGCATCACTCTCCACCTTTAGTTTGCTTAGACCTTCAGTAAGTTCTGTAATTTTACTATTACAGGTATGCACTTTTTCTTCTTTGTTATTAATGTCTTGGTCGCAGGTTGGGCAAGTTGAATTTACAGAATAGAACTCGATATCTTTCTCGAGTTTCTGGATATTCCCTTCAATCTTGGCTTCAAGTTGATTTAGTTTCGTAAACTTCTTACTGGTTGAATCATCATCTGACACTTCAGTTAATAGATTCTCAATTTGAGTTTCTTTATCAGTTGCTTCGACTTCAAGTGCTGAAAGCGATTCCGTGTTCTCAGTCACTTCTTGTTTCTTTGCGTCTACGATTTCTTTTGTATTTTTCTTGAGTTCGTCAAGATGTTTCTTGTGTAGTTCAATTTTATCTTTAGTATTATCAATTTGAATCTTGAGTTGCGCTGCTTCGTCTTTCAGAGTATGAATCTTACTCTTAACAATTACATTCATTGCAGAAAATATCTGAATGTCTAATAGATCTTCAATCACAGTGCGACGATCAGATGCTGACAACTGCATGAACGGAGTAAAGTTAGTCGATCCGAGAATAACAATTTGCGTGAATGACTTGTAGTTCATCTTGAGAATAATCTTTTCAAGATGGTCCTGATAATCTTTTGCCTTGGCGTCTTGATTTAAAAGATCGCCATCGCAATAGATCTCAAATACATTTGGTTTGATGCCACGAATGACTTTATATGACTTCTTGCCAATATCAAACTCAACTTCAACAACGCAATCTTTTTCGTTGACTGAGTTGATGAGTTGAGGTTTGTTAATATTGCGGAATGGCTTGCCAAACAATGAGAATGTGATGGCGTCCAAGAAAGTCGACTTTCCAGCACCGTTTTCACCAACGATTAGCGTCGTGGCGTTTTCATTCAGAGGAATCTCAGTAAAGACATTTCCCGTAGAAAGGAAATTTCGATATCTAACACTTTTAAATAAAATCACAGCGTCTCCATAGAAACGGCTTCGTTGTATACATCGCGCAGTACAGTCTTAATCTTATCTGATTCTACAGGTAAAGTCAAACCATCAACATACTTGTTTAAAATTGATATTGTATCTTCTGCTTGGTCAACATCAACTTCTACATTTTCATTAAGATGTGAAAAATCCTCAACGACTGAAACCTCTAGTGGATTTACTTTTGTAAGTGTATCCAATAGAGTGTCAAACAAAAATGAGTTATTGCGTTTTTCAACTACAATCTTAACATACTTATTCGTGAGATGAGAATAGTCTGCATTTACCAAATCATTGTAAAACAATTCATCATCGTTATACTGAATCTTGTAGAACATTTGTAATGGGTTCTTTATAAACTCTAACTGACGAGTCTTAGTGTCGTAGATATGGAATCCACGCTCGTCGTTAAAATCTGACCAAGTCATTTCACCTGGAGTGCCAACATATACAATACTTCCATTGTTACTCTTATGATGAAAGTGTCCTGAAAGAACAAGATCATATTTGTTCAATGTTACAGGATCCATGCCTTCATGACAAATATTGCCACGATCCATCTCAAATCCAGCAAGTTCGAAATGACCAAAGCAAACATCATTGTTGCTGTTTTGAATAAACTCTAGGATTTGTTTCTCGTTATCTTTACAGATCCAAGGAATAATATCGATACCATTCCATGAACATGGCTCATTGTAGACATACACATTTGTATAATCTTGAAGCAATAACTCTGGCGAATTAATCTCCAAAGTATTTTTAAATGTGATGTCATGATTGCCTAGAAGAGTATGCAGTTCTAGATCAAGCCGATATATCTCATCAAAAAAATACTTGCGGCTAAGAGCAAGAGATTGAAAAGAAATATACTTCCGACGATCAAATAAGTCACCCAATTGAAATATGGTCCTAATTCCATGTTGCACCAAATACGGAAAAAAATGTTTACTATAAAACTCACGATAATGATTATGAAAGGCAATGCTATCGCCTCTCATCCCAAAATGAGTATCCCCAAGTATTGCTATCTTACTCACTTAACTACATCCTCATCAACAAACTTTTCTATTCCTGCGGCTTTCTTGGCTTTCTTTTCGTTTCTAGCGTTTTCGTAATTTTGTATGAATTCGGAAATGTTTTCATACAGTTCGAATTGACGGAAAGTTCCATCCTCAGTCTCATTGAGTTCATACTCATCGAGTATTCCAGCAGTCTCAGTTGATTTGTATTTGACATATAGTTGTTTCTTCTCTTTTTGAATTCGGCGCAAGAATGCATAGTAAGTTATTTGAGTGAAGTAAGCAAAAGGATTACTCGATTTTGCTGGATCAAAATTGTCAACATACATCACACAATTCTCGATTGCGTCAGCGACCATTTCGTCTCTAAAAGTATACGACAAGAAGTTTGGCTTGTGAGAAAGATTCTCAGCAATCTTCATAAAGCATTCAGCGACATATCTTGGGATTTGTGGTTTTGGTAAACCTGCCCTCTTCGCCGCACGAATTGATATACGATACTTCGTCATTTCATTGAGGAAGTCTTTGTTATTGATGTAGTGATTCTTTGCCATAATTAGTGTACTGGTTTATCCTTTTTTGCGTGCATTGCTTCAAGAATAGAAACAACCTTCTCAACCTTTTCATCCATTTGAGCTGTGTTTTTTGAATTCGATTCTTTCTTTTGCGGTATACTTAATTTGTGCTTATTGCTGTAAAAGAAATCTGCAACATATTCATATTGCTCCACGAATTCTTGTTTCACTGGCGCTATTAATAGCACCTCATCATTATAAAACTCTATTTCCTGAATGTCAAGTATAGACTGCGGCAAATATTCGTTCATTAAAAGCAGTTGTCGATTTTCTTCAAAGATAGTTTCAACATCAACCTTGAGTGGCATTTCAATTACAATACACTCATCTTTATGAGTAACATACCCAATAATATCTTCAGGAATAGATCGGAAACGAATAAATCTTAATTCTTTAGATGTTGACATTAGGATATCCTTACATTGTTAGTTGCGAAAGGAAATTTTTCTTCACTATAGATCTTCACTCGTTCCTCATAATGCTTCAGTGTGAAGTTTGTATAAGGACCATAACGAAGATCGTCAGCGATATCGTACAGTGTAGCAGCATCTTTGTTTTCACCTAGACGCAACACACGACCGATAGACTGCAATGCTCGAATCTTACTCTTTGTTGGTGAGGAGAATATAATATTATGTAGGTTGCGGATATTTACACCAGTCGAAAATGTTCCGTAACTTGCTACAATGATCGCATCGTTTTCTTGTTCAGTAATATGTCTTACTGCTTCGCGATCTTCTGCTTCAACCCCACCATGAATAAAGAATACCTTTCTTCCATTTGCTTTTTCAGTTATCCAGTCGTATAGTATTTTACCGTGTTTCTCAACATAAGTAAATAAAACAAGACTATTGCCTTTTAGATTTAAAGCAAGGTCAGTGATAAATCTATTACGACCTTCATGTTGTACCAGAAAAGCCATTTCATCTTGATATGTAAATCCTTTAACGGTCTTGCATACAATCTCAGGATACTTCAATACAATACACTTGATACTGAAATTGGCTAATTGTTTGCGTTCAATAAGTTCTTTGGTAGAAATAACTTTAAATGTCGGACCAAACAATCCTTCAAGGACTAACTTGTTTACTTTACTGTCATCAAGTGTACCTGTTGTGCCAATACGAACATCACAGTTAATTAACTTGGTCATGATAGATGTAAGAGATTTGGCTTTAAAGGTATGCGCTTCGTCACCGATGATGAAATCAAACTGCGCAAAGTATTTCTTCGGCATGTCATAGATCGACTGCCATGTAGAGATAATCAAATCACTGTCGGGAATCTTACTTTCACCACCATAAATCTTTTGGCAATACTTTTCTACATCCCATCCATTGATAGATGAGTAGTTCTTGAAGTCACTATGCATCTGAGTGACGAGGTTAATCGTAGGAACAATGAGTAATCCGCGCTTCTTACCTGTATTCAACAGGTGGCGAATCATCATATAGATGATTAACGATTTCCCCGATGCCGTGGGTGAAATGAGTACAGTTCGCCGCTTCGTAAGTCCGACGCTAGAAGCGAGCAACTGATAATCTCGCGGCTCCATTGGAAGTGATAAAGCACTTGCCAAATTTTTCGTGTCAACAGGGTAAACATCCTTTTCTTCATCGATATACTCGCATGTGTAGTTGCTGTCCTTGCAAAACTTTTTGATATACGGAACTAAACCAAGATAGATTTGTTTGGTCTTTAGATTCAAAAGTCGAATCTTTCCGTCCCAGTATTTATTTTTAAACGCAGGTGAAAATTGGTAACCTGGCGTTGAGAAGGTAAAAAATTCTGACATCTCTTGCAAGATGCCATCATCAGCATTAACCTGTGCATAGATGTTATTGAATTTTTCAACCTTCACATCACACATCAACGAGCACCCTGAATGAACTTTTCCCAGTCCATAAATGCACGCAGTTGATATGTCCTAGCGTTCAATTCTTTCATAACATTTTCGCAATACTTTGCTGTTTCTTCATGATAAGATTTCTTGCGCTTAATTTTGTTCAGGTCATCGTCGCCATCAATATACACAGCAATGTCCGACTTGAGAGTAAAACGAAATGGTTCCCAGCCAAGTTTATCAAGTTCTTCTTGGTCAAGTTTGCCATTGTAATACATCCATTTGAGTTTTTTGGTTTTATCAAATTCAAAGGAACACTTGCGTGCAGATAGCGTGTGTAATGACAAGTATTTGTTATACTTGTTGTGCAAAAGTGGGATGCGAAGAATTTCTTTACCAGGCTCAGTCGAATCGACATTACTGTCTTTTTCCCACTGTCGCATTATTTCTTCAAGTGGTGGTGTTTCCATAGTATAGAGGCATAAGTGTTAGGATCATATATTGTACTATAAGCCTGCAATAAAAGCAACCCCAACAATATTTGACACTGTAATTACAATGGAATATAATAGACTATGTAGTAGATGAAAGGACTACTCAAATTCTCTCATAGTTATAGTAAGAGAATCTAAAGGTTGCATCTGCTGTAATAATATTTTCAGCGCTATCAGCCGAAGAAAACATCAAACTGCCAACTGTTGTTGGGAAAACATCAACCATCTTAACTCTAAAATTTGCATTGTTTTTGTTTGTATAGATTGTTAGCGCGGCATCAGAATATACTGGTGGACGATTGTATGCGCTTCGAATATTTGCATTTGGTTGTGTTCTTGCAAGATTAATATACTCTTCGAAGTTTGTTGGGAATGTCGCGCCCCTAATCCAATCATGTAGTTCTGTCCATGCGCGCAAGTCTTCATCGACTAAAAATGTAATGTTAAATGTGTCGTAGATTGCCTTTTCTCCAGGCAGATACAAATCTACGAATGGTGTAGGCATAGGGATTTCAGTTAATGACAATCCTGGCAGATTAGCACTATTACAAAAGTATGTAACACCAGGAAGCCTTCCAAAGTTTACCTGAAACTTTGTACTTTGCAATAAATCTGTGTTAATTGGATTGCGGTTTAGTACTGTCATATGAATCCCCCGAAGGATTACTTATTTAGTGCATAAAAAAAGGGGGAGCATTGCTGCTCCCCCCATATCACTTGCCTTATTATTTTTATAAATTGGCAATAATATTACTGGTTGACATTCAACACAGCGAACTTGCGGTAGTAGACATTTGTATCTGTCGTCAATGCACCGCTCAGTCCTGCGTTTCCACCACCTGCGAATGGATTTGAGACCATGCCGTAGCGAGTCTTGA
>Ga0208722_1000110_pt1 | contig 21564 bp, 24 predicted proteins | sample LakMenEpi21Sep11_FD_150722 | JGI IMG/M metagenome (GOLD analysis project Ga0208722, IMG submission 150722) | Freshwater microbial communities from Lake Mendota, WI - 21SEP2011 deep hole epilimnion (SPAdes) | ecosystem: Environmental > Aquatic > Freshwater > Lake > Epilimnion/Euphotic zone ... | reverse complement strand
ACCCAAAACTTTCTTCGCCACCGCCAATAAATTGTAATTCAGGGAAGTCTTTGATAAATTTCGCAATCCATTTAAATCCAGTTAAACCAACTTTACATTCTACATTATATGCAGAAGCCATTTCCAACATCATTGGGGTTGAAACAATAGTGGAACCTACGAACTGTTTGCCATCAATCTTACCTGCTTTTTTCCATTGTTCCAAAAGAAAATGCGTCATTACAACCATGGTTTGGTTTCCATTCAATAATTGCAATTTTCCTTCATTATTTCTGACGGCTACGCCCAATCGGTCGCTATCAGGGTCAGTGCCAAACACAATGTCTGAATTTGTTTTTTCAGCTAAAGCTAACGCCATTGTCAACGCTTCTGGTTCTTCTGGATTTGGAGATTTTACTGTTGGAAAATCGCCATTAGGTTCGGCTTGTTCAGGAACAATATTCACATCGGTATAACCTGCTTTTGCCAAAACAGCTGGAACCAATTTTATAGAGGTTCCATGCAAAGAAGTGTATACAATTTTTAAATTTTCTTTGGCTATAGCCGAAATGTTAAAACTTGCATTTTCGATAGTGGAATCAATAAAAGCTTGGTCAATGGCAACATCTATATATTCAATTAAACTTTCGTTGGCATCAAACTTAATTTCACTGTATTTTAAATCTTCAATCACTCGAATAATTTCCTCGTCTTCGGGCGGTACTAATTGTCCACCATCTTGCCAATATACTTTGTAACCATTGTATTCTGGCGGATTATGAGAAGCAGTAAGCACAATTCCAGCATGACAATTAAGGTGTTTTAAGGCAAAAGACAACTCGGGTGTTGGTCGCATTTCCGAAAACAAATAGACATAAATTCCGTTTGCAGAAAAAACATCCGCAACCACTTTTGCCAAAGTGTCACTGTTATGACGACAATCGTAAGCAATTACTACTTTCAACTGTTCCGTAGGGAATGATTTTTTTAAATAATCCGATAACCCTTGTGTGTTTTTACCCAAAGTATATTTGTTGATACGATTAGTGCCAACACCCATTATTCCGCGCATTCCACCAGTGCCAAATTCCAAATTTTTATAAAAACTCTCCTCCAAATTTTTTGGAGAAGTAGTCATCATTTCGATGATTTCGTCTTTTGTTGCTGCGTCAAAAGAAGGTGTTAACCATTCATTGACTTTGTCTAATATATTTTTTTCGATGTTCATCTTGTTATTTTTTATAACCAATTTTATTTCTTTCAACAATTACTTCCTTATTTTCTTTTTCAACTAAATAATTTAAAACATTATATATTTCTGGCAACTGTCCTTCAATTTCTGAAATTCTGTTTTGCAATTCGGTATAATTTACAGCAAATTGTCTTATTGTAACAAATGCACTGAATTCCATCTCCCTCTCCTTTGGGGAGGGCCGGGGTGGGGCTTTTTATCACTTTTTAAAACACTTGATAACATTGCAATACCCTGTTCTGTAAAGGCAAAAGGAGAAGAACCACCTAAATAGCTTTTTGATGGTATCACATTTTGTGATACCAGGCGATTTATCTCTAAATCCGAAAGTTCAAACATAAAATCTTCTGGAAATCTTTTTAAATTCCTCCTAATACTTTGTTTTAAAACACGTGTTTCAACATCATATAGTAATGCCAAATCAAAATCAAGCATTACTTTACATCCTCGAATTTCAAATATTTTATTTTGAATAACTTCTATTTCCATACTACATTTTGGTTTGAGGTCACAAATTGTGTCCTCAAGTTGAACTACAAATTCACTTCACTTGAAATTTTATAGCGTTCCTCGTTATTCTTAGTTCGAAGAATAATTTCGCCCAAAAATCCAGCTAAAAATAATTGTGAACCTATAATCATGGCAGTTAAGGCAATGTAAAAAAGAGGATTTTCGGTGACTAAAACCGTTTTATAACCAGCATATAACCTAATAAGTTTGATAGAAATAATGAAACCAGTTGCTATAAATCCGATGATAAACATTAAAACACCGCCAGCACCAAAAAGATGCATCGGTCTTTTGCCATAACGTGATAAAAACCAAATGGTAATTAAATCCAAAAATCCATTGATAAAGCGACTCATTCCAAATTTAGATTCTCCATATTTTCTAGCTTGATGAATGACTACTTTTTCACCAATTTTGGAAAACCCAGCATTCTTGGCTAAAACAGGAATGTAACGGTGCATTTCGCCCGAAACTTCAATGTTTTTAATTACGGTATTTTTGTAAGCTTTTAAACCACAATTGAAATCGTTGAGATATACTCCAGAGGTTTTTCGTGCAGCCCAATTGAAAAGTTTGGATGGTAAATTCTTTGTTACAACCGAATCATAACGTTTCTTTTTCCAACCCGAAACCAAATCGTAATCTTGGGTTATTACCATTTTGTATAAATCTGGTATTTCCTCTGGACTATCCTGTAAATCAGCATCCATAGTAATCACAACGTCACCTTTCGCTTTGGCAAAACCAGCATGCAACGCTTGTGATTTTCCAAAATTTCGCATGAAACGAATGCCTTTTACATTCCCATTTTCTTTTGAAAGCGACTCTATAATCTGCCACGAATCATCCGTGCTTCCATCATCTATAAAAATAACTTCATAGGAATATTTGTGAGCTGTCATTACTTTGACAATCCATTGATGCAATTCGGGTAACGATTCCTGCTCGTTAAGTAGCGGAATGATGATGGATAGATTCATTTATTAAATTAATAACTTTGTGTGCTGTCTTTTTTTATTATTGCTCCAATAATTAAAGAATAAATTAATCCAATAAATGCATACATTATTATTGTAAATGGAATTGAAATTATAGGGTTCATAAATTTTTTTGTCCATGAAATAGCCATTTCAACTTGCTCAGATGTCATATTAGGGTTTTGTTCGGTTAAAGCATTTTTAGTCTTTCTCAAAATTTCTTCAACAAACTCTGGAAATATTGTGTTAAAAATAGCCGTAAAAACAGCATAAAGTAATGCAGCAATTACACAGATAACTACACCTATTTTTAAGGTTTCCCCAAATGAAATAAGCCCTGAATTTAATTTGTTTTTAAAGTTATTTGCGCCCAATAAAATAAATACAATTGGAAATAGCAAAAAATTTAAAACATTCATGACAATGCCAAAGACTTCATTTGTTGATGGGTCAATATTTAAGGCATAAGAGATAACAAATTCAAGAATCATTAAAAAGCCGAAAAGCACGCCATATTGAATTGATGATTTTGTAGGTGAGATAGTTTTTTCCATAATTTTTTTAAGTTTAAATTAATGTAACAAATATAGTAATTCCGCAATTATATACAGTTAGTTTAAAACATTTAAAAAAAGTTACACATCGCTTTGATTATTGTAAAAAAATTGTATTTTTGCACACGCTAATAAAAAAATATAAATATTAAAAGTTGTAGCTAGTTTATACCTTTCGGAATGAAAGCATCAAAACAAACTACTTCACAACAATAAAAGATTTATCATGAAAAAAGGAATTCACCCAGAAAATTACCGATTAGTTGCTTTTAAAGACATGTCGAACGACGATGTTTTTATCACTAAATCAACAGTTGAAACAAAAGAAACCATCACACACCAAGGTGTTGAATATCCAGTTTACAAAATGGAGATTTCTAGAAGTTCTCATCCTTTTTACACAGGCAAATCTAAACTTATTGATACGGCAGGACGTATCGATAAATTCAAAACGAAATACGCTAAACACGCAAAATAAGTCCCTAACCTTCGGGATAGATTTTCAAATTTTTACAAAACCTTTCATTTTAATGGAAGGTTTTTTTATGAACCAAAGTTTTGTAACTTTGAAATGTGTTTAAAAGTAAGAATTGAACCCTTAAACTTTTAAACCCTTAAACTTTTAAACTTCTCAAATGAACTACATACTTTTTGACGGAACAGTTCGCAATGCGTTGCTTCCTTTTACCTTTACACGTCCTGTAGCCGATATTCGTGTTGGAATATTAACCATTCGTGAAAAATGGGAGAAATATTTGGGTTCAACAACCACCACTTTGACGGAAGAATACCTGTCGGAAAAATTTCCAATGGTGGAAATGGAGAATAATGTATTGATTAATGCTTCTTTTTTACCCAACGATATTTTGGCAGAAATAGTCAAAAATTTAGAGAAAAACCAAGCTATTTTTCAAGGAGAAGAAGTGATTGCTTTTTATACTAATGACACGCAAGAAGAAGTTGATTTTGATACTTATGAAATAATTGAATTCAATGAAGAGTGCTTAAAATTGGAACACACTTGGGATATTTTTGCCAAAAATGATGCTGCACTTCGTGAAGATTTTGAGTTAATTACCGAAGACAGAAAGTCACAACCGATTCCTAAAAGTGTCAATGTAATTTCTCCCAAAAACATTTTTATCGAAGAAGGAGCAAAGCTAGAATTTGTAACTTTAAATGCCTCTACAGGACCAATTTACATTGGAAAAAACGCTGAAATTATGGAAGGTTCGGTCATTCGTGGACCATTTGCTTTGTGTGAAGAAGCTCAAGTAAAACTGGCTACAAAAGTATATGGCGCTACAACTATTGGGCCTCATTGTAGAATAGGTGGCGAAGTGAATAACTCGGTTTTATTTGGCTATTCCAATAAAGGCCACGACGGATTTTTAGGAAATTCGGTTCTTGGTGAATGGTGTAATATGGGTGCCGACAGCAATAATTCCAATTTAAAAAACAACTACGAAGAAGTGCGTTTGTGGAGTTATGAAACTGAAGGATTTGCACGAACTGGTTTGCAGTTTTGCGGATTGATGATGGGTGATCATAGCAAATGCGGTATCAATACCATGTTCAATACAGGAACTGTAGTGGGTGTAAGTGCCAACATTTTTGGTGCTGGGTTTCCTCGCAATTTTGTGCCAAGTTTTTCTTGGGGTGGCGCTACGGGATTTACTACTTATTTAACGTCTAAAGCATTTCAAACTGCCAAAATAGCTATGGCAAGACGTCAAGTGGAATTTACTGAGGAAGACGCTAAGATTTTGGAACACGTTTTTGAAATCACAAAAAAATACAGAAAAGAGTAAGCTTAAACTTGACAAAAGATTACCGCAAATTTGCAAATTGAAATAAGTAATTTGTGAATTAGCGGTTTTTAATTTTAACTGTTTATTAATAGAAATTTAGTTAGTATTTTTGCGTACTCAATTTTTGACAACGACCTGTTTGTCGGCAGTCAGGTTTTATCAATTGAGGAAACTTATGGAACAAAAAAAGAAAGTTGCCTTTTATACTCTAGGTTGCAAATTAAATTTTTCCGAAACGTCTACTATAGCAAGGAATTTTCAAAACGAAGGATTTGACAGAGTTGACTTTGAAGAAGTAGCCGATATCTATGTCATCAATACTTGTTCGGTTACCGAAAATGCCGATAAACAATTCAAACAAGTAGTAAAAAAAGCCATGAAGCTCAACGATAAGGCGTTCGTTGCTGCAGTGGGTTGTTATGCGCAATTAAAACCAGAAGAATTAGCCGCTGTTGATGGCGTTGATTTGGTTTTGGGTGCCACCGAAAAATTCAAAATCACCGATTACATCAATGATTTGTCCAAAAATGATAGGGGCGAAGTGCATTCTTGCGAAATTGAAGAAGCCGATTTTTATGTTGGAAGTTATTCTATAGGCGACAGAACGCGTGCGTTTCTGAAAGTGCAAGACGGTTGCGATTATAAATGTACTTATTGTACGATTCCTTTGGCGCGAGGAATTTCCAGAAGTGATGCTTTGGAAAATGTGTTGAAAAATGCTTCCGAAATTTCTCAGCAAGGAATTAAAGAAATCGTTTTAACTGGTGTGAATATTGGCGATTATGGCAAAGGTGAATTTGGGAATAAAAAACACGAACATACTTTTCTAGATTTAGTAAAAGCTTTAGATGAAGTTGAAGGCATAGAACGATTGCGTATTTCTTCCATAGAACCCAATTTACTCAAAAACGAAACCATCGAATTTGTATCTCAAAGCAGAACATTTGTGCCACATTTTCATATTCCATTGCAAAGTGGGAGCAACGAAATTCTTGGTAAAATGAAAAGACGCTATCAACGAGAAGTGTATACCGAGCGTGTCAATAAAATTCGTGAAGTAATGCCTCATGCTTGTATTGGTGTTGATGTGATTGTTGGGTTTCCTGGTGAATCCGACGAACATTTTTTGGAAACCTATCATTTTTTGAATGAAATGGATATTTCTTATTTGCATGTTTTTACCTATTCCGAAAGAGATAATACCGAAGCTGCTGCAATGACTGATGTTGTTCCAATGAATATCAGAAATAAACGTAGCAAAATGTTACGTGGATTGTCTGTAAAAAAGCGTCGTGCTTTTTATGAAAGTCAAATAGGAACTAACAGAACAGTATTGTTTGAAAGCGAAAATAAAGAAGGATACATCCATGGCTTTACCGAAAATTATGTCAAAGTAAAAACACCTTGGAATCCGGAATTAGTCAATACGTTACACGAAATCAATTTGACCAAAATTGATGAAGATGGAAGTGTGAGGTTAAAATTCCAAAACGAAAAATCCCAAATTCCAACTGTGTAGACTTAGAATTTGGAATTTAAAAAATTGGAATTTTTAATACTTATAATGAAACCAAATCTTAGTAATCCTAAAAACAGTTTCGCCATATTGTTCTATAAACTCAAATTTATTTCGTCCAGGTTGCTTGAAATCAATAAGTTTTTCGGCAGCAATTTCAAAATAGTTTCCATTTCCTTCAAACATAAATTTTCCTCCATTGTTTCGATAAGCAGAACGAATAAGTTGAAACTCCGATAAATTCCATGTCGTTAAAGCTGCATTCACATCATCAAGTTTAGAAAACAATCCCGATGTAATTTCGGTTTTGCTTCCATAATATTTTTCTATAGTTTCAAAAAAAGTAATAATGTTATCGTTTAATTTTTCAGAATTCATATTATAAAAATAGAAAAAAAATTCCAAATTCAATTTTTGTAATGAGAATTTGGAATATCAGTTTTGGAATTTTGAAACTAAATTTTTATTCCAGGAGGAAGTAAATCTTTATACGAAGTGTTTTTTCTAAAAAAAAGAGCAATTTTAGGAAGAATAGGAACGACTTTTAACTTTCGCTCGTAAGCAATTTCCATAATATTTTTTAACAAATCAGTAATGAAATCTTCATCTTCAAAGCCATCAAAAGTATTTATTCGAGTAAGGAAAATTTTCTTTTCTTGAAATGAATATTCAACTGAAATCAGTTTACCATCAACTAAAGTTTCAAATTGACGGGCAAAGGTGTTGTCTTTAATTTCCATTTTTTCCGAAATTAACGCATCGTTCATAATCATGTGAATTAAAAGGATTAATTTTATGCAAAAATACTAATAATTTACTGATTTTGAGTTAAAAAAATGACTAAAATTCATGTTTATTTTATGCCAGGAATGGCTGCAAGTTCAAAAATATTTGAAAGAATACAACTCCCAAATGACATTTTTGAAATGCATCTGTTGGAATGGGTTATTCCAAACCAAAGGGAAAGTTTGAAATCCTATGCAGAGCGAATGTCAAAAAATGTGTTGCATGAAAATGCAGTTTTAATTGGAGTTTCTTTTGGTGGAATTTTGGTTCAGGAAATGAAACAATTTTTAAACCCAAAAAAAGTTATCATTATATCAAGTGTAAAATCAAGCACAGAATTGCCAAGAAGATTGAAAATTGCTAAAACTACCAAAGCGTATAAACTGATTCCCACAAAATTGTTTGAAAATATAGAACTCTTGGTGAAATTCACTTTTGGTTCCTCAATTATTAAGCAAAGGTTAGTTTTGTATGAAAAATTCCTTTCGGTTAGAGATAAACGATATTTAGATTGGGCTATTGAAGAAATTATTAACTGGGAAAGAATAGCAATTGACCATGAAATTATTCACATTCATGGCGATTTGGATGAAGTTTTCCCGCCAAAATACATCAAAAATTTCATTTCAGTAAAAGGTGGTACTCATATTATGATTTTGAATAAATACCGATGGTTAAATGAAAATCTTCCTAAAATAATTCAAGAATAAATGCAATTCAGGCCTGATTTTTGTAGCTTTACAAAAGAAATAATATTTTATGCAAAAAAGTAAAACCTCCATTTCAATCTTAGTTGTTATTATAATTTCTGGATTTTTAATTTTTGCCATCTCTGGAGATCGTAAAGACAAAAAAATGCATGAAGGAACTGCTATGTATTTTCCAACAGCTGTAGATTTTGCAGGCGAAAGCGCACCACTTCAAGTTACAGATGTAAAAGAACGATTGGACAGAGAGTTATTAATTAATGCCAATTTACATTCTACTACAACCTTAATCATTAAACGCGCCAATAGGGTTTTTCCAATCATTGAACCAATACTTCAAAAGTATAACGTGCCAGATGATTTTAAATATTTGGCGGTTATTGAAAGCGGTTTAACCAATGCGGTTTCTTCTGCCGGAGCAAGAGGTGTATGGCAATTTATGCCAGATACAGCCAAAGAAAAAGGAATGGAAGTAAATGAAATTGTAGACGAACGCTACCATTTAGAAAAATCAACCGAAGCTGCCTGTAAATATTTGTTGGCTGCCAAGGAAAAATTTGGTTCATGGACACTTGCTGCTGCATCTTATAATGGTGGAATGAGCGGCATTTCAAAAAAGATTGAAGAACAAAAAGTAACTAATTATTATGACTTAGCATTAACCGAAGAAACGTCTCGTTACGTTTTCAGAATTTTGGCTTTGAAAGAAATCATGAAACAGCCAGCTAAATATGGTTTTAGAATATTTTCCAGTGATTTATATTCTCAAATTCCAACCAAAAAAATAGAAATCGATAGTACTATTAATGATTTAACAAGTTTTGCCATGTCACAAGGGATCAATTATAAAATTTTGAAAATTCATAATCCTTGGTTGCGTGACAAAAAGTTACTAAATCCAACCAAGAAAAAATACGAAATCGAAATTCCAACGGAAGGATATTAGAAAGTTTCGAGTTAAAAATAATATTCATAAAAAAAAGTTCACAATTTTTGCGAACTTTTTTCTATTCAAAGAAACTCGTAACTCGTAACTTGAAACCCGAAACTGCAATTAAAACTTCTTCATTTGCTCTTTCATCATTTTGATTTGATCTTTCAACATGCCTTGTTTGTCCAATTTTTTGGCTTCGTTCAAAAGATTGGTTGCTTCTAACTTTCTTCTTCTTGACATAGCAACTCCAGCCAAATTTAATTTGGCAACGGCCAAATCCATATCCATATTCAATCCCAATTCAATCGCTTTCTTGAAATATTTCTCAGCTTGTGTCAAATTGGTTTGCGAAAGCATTAATCCGTGAAGGTAATTGTAATATCCTTGTTGTTTTCTAACCAAAGCCGTTTGGGGATTTTTAATTTTATCCAACCATACTTTTGCCCCAGCAAAATCTTGTTTTCTAAGTTTTAAGAAAGCTAAAAGGATGTATTCGTTTTTGTAGTAAAGAAAAATAGGAATTGCTGTTAGTAGTACTAAAAAAATCCCATTGCCAATATTTCCTTCTGTAAATTGCCAAACGCTTGTAAATAGTAATAAAGCTGCAATTAGTAATTTTATAAATCTGTGAAACATAATTATATTTTTTTTGTGATTGCAAAGGTAATAAAAGGATTTGAAAATATTTTTATAAAACTACTTGCCAGAAAAAAAAAGGTTTGTATATTTGCACTCGGTTTAAAAGAACCCTAATACCCAAGAAATTAATACACGATTTTAAAGATACAAAGCAATGAGCAAAAGAACGTTTCAACCATCGAAAAGAAAAAGAAGAAATAAGCACGGATTTATGGATAGAATGGCTTCTGCAAATGGAAGAAAAGTGCTTGCACGTCGAAGAGCCAAAGGAAGACATAAATTGACTGTATCATCTGAACCAAGACACAAAAAATAATGATTATCAATTAATCAATATTAAGCCGTTACTTTTATTAGTAGCGGCTTTTTTTTAAATAAAAAAATGTAACTTTGTTTACTAAATAATTTTTTATGGAAGAGTTAAAAAAATTAGAAGATGCAATAAAAAAACCAAATAGAACTCAAGATGATATTATTAAGTATCTTTTAGCTAGTAAAGATGAAATGAAAGAAGATAGTAAACGTTTTTTCAAATCGGATAAGTTTCAAGAAATTCGCAAAAAGTTAAAGGAATTAAATAAGAAATAAATGAACTATCAATTTATTTATATTGGTGGAATACATAATAGTTATTTTTTTGAAACCAACGGTGGTATTATTTATGAAATAAAATTTAAACCAACACCCTACTTGTTTGGGAATGATGTAAAAGAAATTTCGAAAAATTTATTTGAGTTTGCAATTTTGGTTGAGTATAAACCAGCTATAAAATTACCGCCGAGAGATAAGAAAATTGGAGCCACTGTTGTGGCTATTTTTATAGATTTTTATTTCAAAAAAGGAAACGCCGTTTCAATTTACATTTGTGATTCTTCTGACGGAAAAGAATTTATTAGAAAAAAGAAGTTTGATCAATGGTTTAATGAATTTAATAATGAAACTTTTCTGAAAATAGATGAAATGATTGTTGATAAAAACAAAAATAAATTTCCAATATCACTAATTATCAGTAAGTCAAATCCTAAAAGGACAATAATTATTGATGCTTTTATAAAAATTGCAATGAATCATTCCAAATAAAAAAGAAAAATTTATCTAAAAAAACAAACTAAATACAATGCCAAAAGACAACTCCATTAAATCGGTTTTAATCATAGGTTCAGGTCCAATTGTAATTGGGCAAGCATGTGAATTTGATTATGCGGGTTCACAATCAGCTCGTTCCATCCGCGAAGAAGGAATTGAAGTAATCTTAATCAATTCCAATCCGGCAACCATTATGACCGATCCATCAATGGCGGATCATATTTATTTATTGCCATTAACTACCAAATCCATCATCCAAATTCTAAAAGAACATCCTCAAATTGATGCAGTTTTGCCAACTATGGGTGGACAAACCGCTTTGAATTTATGTTTGGAAGCCGACGACAAAGGAATTTGGAAAGATTTTGGAGTAAAACTAATTGGTGTTGATATCAATGCCATCAACATTACCGAAGACAGAGAACAATTCAAACAATTACTTAAAAAAATAGGAATACCATCAGCACCTGCCGAAATTTGTACTTCTTTCCTTCGTGGAAAAGAAATTGCTCAAGAATTTGGGTTTCCACTAGTTATCCGTCCATCATTCACATTGGGCGGAACGGGAGCCGCTTTTGTTCATAACAAGGAAGAATTTGATGAAAAACTAACCTACGGTTTAGAAATGTCACCCATACATGAAGTATTGATTGATAAGGCATTGATTGGTTGGAAAGAATACGAATTAGAATTGCTTCGCGATAAAAACGACAACGTAGTTATCATCTGCTCTATCGAAAATATGGATCCTATGGGAATTCATACTGGGGATTCTATCACAGTGGCACCAGCCATGACCTTATCGGACACCACTTTTCAAAAAATGCGTGACATGGCCATTTTGATGATGCGCAGTATTGGGAATTTTGCTGGAGGTTGTAACGTTCAATTTGCTGTTTCACCCGACGAAAAAGAAGATATTGTGGCGATAGAAATTAACCCGAGAGTTTCACGTTCTTCTGCTTTGGCATCAAAAGCTACAGGTTATCCTATTGCGAAAGTGGCTTCAAAATTAGCTTTAGGTTACCATCTTGACGAATTACCAAATCAAATTACAAAACTTACTTCAGCTTTGTTTGAACCCACTTTAGATTATGTGATTGTGAAAATTCCTCGTTGGAATTTTGATAAATTTGAAGGTGCGGATAGAACCTTAGGATTGCAGATGAAATCGGTTGGAGAAGTGATGGGAATTGGTCGTTCGTTTCAAGAAGCACTGCATAAAGCCACTCAATCACTGGAAATAAAACGTAACGGACTTGGTGCCGACGGAAAAGGATATAAAAACTACGAACAGATAATCGAAAAACTAACTTTTGCCAGTTGGGACAGAGTTTTTGTAATTTATGATGCTATTGCCATGGGAATTCCGTTGAGCAGAATTCATGAAATTACAAAAATTGACATGTGGTTTTTGAAGCAATACGAGGAATTATACCTTTTAGAAAGAGAAATTTCTAATTATAAAATTGACACACTACCAAAAGAGTTGGTGCTTGAAGCCAAGCAAAAAGGATATGGCGACCGTCAAATTGCACATATGTTGGGTTGTTTAGAAAGTCAAGTTTATAAATTGCGTGATGAAATGAATATCAAGCGTGTTTATAAATTGGTCGATACGTGTGCGGCAGAGTTTAAAGCATTAACACCCTATTATTATTCCACTTTTGAAGCCGAAATTGACACGAGCAATTGCGAACTGGCGAAGCAAACGGCTACAGGAGAACGGTATGTTCACAATGAAAGTATTGTAACTGATAGGAAAAAAGTAGTGGTTTTAGGTTCTGGGCCTAATAGAATTGGACAAGGAATTGAATTTGATTATTCTTGTGTTCACGGAGTTTTAGCTGCGAAAGAATGTGGCTATGAAACCATTATGATTAACTGTAATCCCGAGACGGTTTCCACCGATTTTGATACCGCCGATAAATTGTATTTTGAGCCCGTTTTTTGGGAACATATTTATGATATTATTCGTCACGAAAATCCCGAAGGTGTAATTGTACAATTAGGTGGACAAACCGCTTTGAAGTTAGCTGAAAAATTATCAAAATATGGTATAAAAATTCTTGGAACTTCTTTTGATGCGCTAGATTTAGCCGAAGATAGAGGACGTTTTTCTGAATTGTTATCCGAATTGAAAATCCCTTTTCCAAAATTCGGAATTGCCGAAAGTGCCGATGAAGCATCTAAATTGGCAGATGTTTTAGATTTTCCTTTATTAGTTCGTCCTTCGTATGTTTTGGGTGGACAAGGCATGAAAATTGTCATCAACAAACAAGAATTAGAAGAACATGTAATTGATTTGCTTAAATCAATACCAGGAAATAAATTGTTGTTAGATCATTATTTAGATGGTGCGATTGAGGCAGAAGCCGATGCGATTTGCGATGGTGAAAATGTGTATATCATTGGAATTATGGAACACATCGAACCTTGTGGAATTCACTCAGGTGATTCGAATGCGACCTTGCCACCGTTTAATTTGGGTGAATTTGTGATGCAGCAAATCAAAGATCACACGAAGAAGATAGCTTTGGCATTGCGAACCGTTGGTTTAATCAATATTCAATTTGCCATAAAAGACGATATCGTTTATATTATTGAAGCCAATCCAAGAGCTTCGAGAACAGTGCCGTTTATTGCCAAAGCATATGGCGAGCCTTATGTGAATTATGCCACTAAAGTAATGCTCGGTGTAAACAAAGTAACCGATTTTACATTCAATCCTCAGTTGAATGGATATGCTATCAAACAACCGGTTTTCTCTTTCAGTAAATTCCAAAATGTTAATAAAGCATTGGGACCTGAAATGAAATCAACTGGCGAAAGCATCTTGTTTATTGATGATTTGAAGGATGATGCTTTCTATGAATTGTATAGTAGAAGAAAAATGTATTTGAGTAAATAAAGGATGAAAATTCCAATAAATAAAATTCCAAATTCCAATAAATGGGATTTGGATTTTTTTTGTGATTATAATTCGCCAAGTTTTAGGTTTAAAATGTAAACTTGGCGAATAATAATATTTATAATTCGCCAAATTCAATTAAAATGTATTATATTTGGCGAGGTATAAATTACTAGTTATGATAGTAGCAGGACGAGAAGACGAAATAAAAATACTTCAAAACTTACTGAATAAGAAGGGTTCAGAGTTTTTGGCTGTTTATGGCAGACGCCGTATTGGCAAAACCTATTTGATTAGGCAAGTCTATGAAAAAAGCATAGTTTTTGAAGCCAGTGGTTTGCACGGAAAAGAAATGGCACAACAACTAGAAAGTTTTTGGTTGGCATTGTTAGACGTAAATATAACCGAAAAACCAACCATTCCTAAAACTTGGTTGCAAGCATTTTCGTTATTAAAAATTCACTTAAATAATTTAGAAACTAAAAAGAAAAAAGTCGTTTTTTTAGATGAAATTGCTTGGTTTGAAACGCCAAAATCTGGATTTCTTGCAGCATTAGATAATTTTTGGAATTCGTATTGTTCCAAAAGAAACGATATTATTTTGGTTATTTGTGGTTCAGCGGCATCTTGGATTATTGACAAAGTCATCAACAATAAAGGAGGATTGCACAACCGAATTACGGCTCATATTCAATTGATGCCGTTTACATTGAAAGAAACCAAACAGTTTTTAGAACTTTCTAATGTAAAGCTTACTCTGAAAGATTTAGCAACTTTGTATATGTCCGTTGGGGGAGTTCCATTTTATCTAAAAGACATCAAATCTGGTCAAAGTGTCCCTCAAATTTTGGATGAGTTATTTTTCAAGCCTCAAGCCCTTTTGAAAAATGAGTTTGGTAATTTGTATGCATCACTGTTCAAAAACAGCGATTTGCATATTTCCATTATCAAAGCATTGGCAACAAAAAGCAAAGGATTGACTAGAAAGGAGCTTTTAGTAGATACGAAACTCACAAGTGGTGGCGGTTTTTCGAAATTATTGGATGAATTGGTAGCCTGTGGATTTATAAAAATTATATATCCAATTAATAAAACCAAAGAAGATTTTCTGTATCGGTTAGTAGATGAATATTCTATTTTCTATTTTAAATTTCTTCAGAATAACAAAGTCAATAGTAGTTGGTTGCAAATATCTAATACCCAATCCTATAAAACCTGGTGTGGCTATGCGTTTGAAAATTTGTCGTTTAAACATATTTTAAATATTAAAAAAGCTCTGGGAATAAATGGTATTATTTCCAATGAATATTCTTGGATAGATAAAGGGAATACACCAGAAAAGGGAGCTCAAATTGATTTTATTATTGACCGAAACGATAATTGTATTACTATTTTGGAATTAAAATTTTATGATACAGTTTTTGAAATCACTAAAAACTATGCAGAAGAACTGCAACATAAAGTCACTCTTTTCAAAAAGAAAACCAGAACAAATAAAAATGTTTTTATAACAATGCTTACAGCAAATGGTGTTAAGAACAACGAGTATTTTTTGAGTGTAATCACAAATGAATTGAACCTTTCTGATTTGTTTTAAAAATCCGGTTTATTGATGATTTGAAAGATGATGTATTTTACGAATTGTACAGCAGAAGAAAAATGTATTTGAGTAAATAAAAAAAATCCCAATTGGGACTTTATTTTATTTTCTTCGCACATAAATATGTTTGATGTTGTTTTTACCGCTTTCGCGTTCATCAATTTCAAATCGATTCATGCTTTTAAGAAGTGCCAACATTTTAGGAAAACCATAATTTCTTGAATCAAAATCGGGTTTCTTTTTAAGCATTAGGTTTCCTAAATCGCCCAGAAATGCCCAACCATTTTCATCCTCTAAATCAGAAATACTATCTGCAAAAAGTTTGATGATTTTTGGGTCAATTTTACTTAAAGGAATATTGGAGCTTTTAGGTTTGTTGTTTTTGGACAGCTTTTTGTTGTCTTGTTCAGAACTTATTTCGGAATCATCTTTTTTCAAAATTTCGATATAAATGAATTTATCACAAGCAGTAATAAAAGGCGTTAGTGTTTTCTTTTCCCCAATACCAATGACTTTCATGCCTGCTTCTCGCAGTCGTGTTGCCAATCGAGTAAAATCGGAGTCGCTGGAAACTATGCAAAATCCATCTACTTTTCCAGTGTAAAGTATGTCCATGGCATCAATTATCAAAGCGCTATCACTAGCATTTTTTCCAGTAGAATAGCTGTATTGCTGAATAGGAGTAATGGCATTTTCAAGTAATACATTTTTCCATCCTGAAACTGTTGGTTTGGTCCAATCGGCATAAATTCTTTTGAAAGTTGGGGTTCCGTATTTTGCAATTTCTTCAAACATTTCTTTGACATTAGCATAAGGAACGTTATCGGCATCAATTAATACGGCAAGTTTTAGGTCTTTTTTAATTTCCATAGTTGGATTTTTATTTAGCAATAAAATTTAAATTGCTGTAAGTCAAAGGTAAGGTATTATTTCTTAGGATTATTGTCTTCAACTAGGTCACTTAAATGCAAACGTAAGGCAGTCACTGAAATACTGATTTCCCAAAATGAGATTCCTAAAGAAGTAAGCAAGCAAAGTAAGCTCGCCGCAAAAAGATAGATACCAAAGATTTGTTGTTCTAAAAACAAGCAGAACATAGCGAAAACAGAAAGGAACAAACAAAGTACCCCGAAAAGTTGCATATATCTGATGAGCGATAGTCGTAAGTTAAGGTTTTTGATTTGTAATAATATGCTTTTGCTGTGATCTTGGTCATACGTTTTTTTTAATCCGCGTACAATTTGTGCAATTGTCAAAAAGCGATTGGTATAAGCCAATAAAATCAATGAAGTTGCTGAGAAGAGTAGTGCTGGAGTTTCGATGTGGAGTGTCATTATGAAGTACGAAGTTTGATTTAAGAAGTACGAAGGTCGGGAAATATGTTAGATAAAAACCAGAAAGTTTCATTCGCAGGTCATAATTTTTTCCTGTAAAAATATTATTTAATTAAATGTTTATTGATAGTTGCTTTTAATTCTTCAAATTCTTTCTCTGAAAATCCTGTTGAAGCATAGATTACCTTTCCGTTTGAATCGATTAAATAATTTCTTGGAATGTATTTAGTTGCAAAAAGGTTGTAAATCGATTTGTCTTTATCTGCAAATATTGGAAATGTAAATTTTTTAGTTTCAATAAATTTGTTGACTTCTTCCTGTGAATGATCCCTTCCAAAACTCAGAATTATGAACGTATCATTCTTTTTAAGTTTTTCCCACAAGTCTTTCTGAATATATGGCATTTCTTTCATGCAGGGTCCACACCAAGTTGCAAAAAAGTTTATCAGAATAACTTTGCCTTTATAATCAGAGAGTTTTACTGTTTTGCCATCGTTTGTTGTAAAAGAAAATTCAGGTGCAGTTTCATTAAGTTGAACCAAACTACTTTTCATATAGTCTTCTTGGCTTAGTATATTTAGGGATGTGAGGAATAATGTGATGAGAAGTAATTTTTTCATAAAAGCAATTTATTTTTTAATAATCAAATATAAGAAAAGTAATTTGTGTAAAATAAAAAAACCTGCAAGTTCCGATACTTCGGAATCACCCGCAGGTCTTAATATTTAATACTAATATCTTAATACTTAATACTAATATCTTAATACTATTTTATCAACTCAAAACTTCGCTTCACAAAAGCCGTCAATTCTTCACCTTTTAGCAATCCTTGAGAAATTTTGGCTAAGTCTAATGCTTGTTTTACCAAACTTTCTTGTGCCGATTTGTCATCGGTATTCAAGATAGTGGTTGCCAAATCAGAGTTGGTGTTTACTACCAAATTATACATTTCGGGGAAATTGCCCATGCCGAACATTCCGCCGCCGCCAGTTTGACTCATTTCTTTCATTCGTCGCATGAATTCTGGTTGTGTGATAATAAATGGTGCTGCGCTGCTGTCCATTGGTTCTAACTGGACAGAATAGTTTGTTTTGGGTACAATTTCTTCCAAAACAGTTTTTAGCTTATTAGTTTCGTCTTCCGATAATTTTGAAATTTGAGTGTCTTCTTTTTGAATTAATTTATCGATATGATCGGAGTCAACACGAACAAAAGTCAAGTTCTCATTATCTGACTCTAATTTCTGAATTAAATGCGAAACGATAGGCGAGTCTAGCAACAATACTTCATATCCTTTTTCTTTGGCAATTTCGATATAACCATGTTGTGCATCTTTGTTTGAAGTATAAAGCACTACTAATTTTCCGTTTTTATCGGTTTGATTGGCAGTGATGGCTTCTTTCAATTCTGCCAAAGTGTAATACTTGTCATCTACAGACGGATACAATACAAAATCACCCGCTTTCTCATAGAATTTTGGTTCCGATAACATTCCATATTCCAAAACTATTTTGATATCGTTCCATTTTTTCTCAAAATCTTCACGGTTTTCCGTGAATAATGATTTTAATTTATCGGCTACTTTGCGTGTGATATAATTGGAAATTTTCTTCACATTCCCATCCGCTTGAAGATAGGAACGCGAAACGTTCAATGGAATATCTGGAGAGTCAATTACACCTTTTAACATGCCAAGAAATTCCGGTACAATTCCTTCCACATTATCGGTAACATAGACTTGATTTTGGTATAACTGAATTTTGTCTTTTTGCAGTTGCAAATCGGCTGACATTTTTGGGAAGTATAAAATTCCAGTCAAGTTGAATGGATAATCTACATTGAGATGAATGTTGAATAATGGTTCTTCAAATTGCATTGGATACAATTCGCGGTAGAAATTTTTATAATCTTCATCGCTTAAATCAACTGGTTGTTTTGTCCAAGCTGGATTTGTATTATTGATAAAGTTGTCTACTTCAATATATTCTGTTTTATAATCTTCTGGAGCATCATCTGGTTTTGGAAGGGCTTCTTTTTTAGTACCAAATTTAATTGGCACTGGCATGAACTTGTTGTATTTAGTCAACAACTCACGGATTTTGAATTCTTCTAAAAACTCTAACGAATCTTCTTCAATGTGAAGTATAATTTCGGTTCCTCTGTCTGTTTTGTCATGAGGAACAAGCGTAAACTCTGGACTTCCGTCACATGTCCAATGAGCTGCTGGTTTGTCTTTGTATGATTTGGTAATAATTTCCACTTTGGAAGCTACCATAAAAGCAGAATAAAATCCAAGACCAAAATGACCTATGATTCCTGAATCTTTGGCAGAATCTTTATATTTTTCTAAAAATTCCTCAGCTCCAGAAAAAGCGATTTGGTTGATGTATTTTTCAACCTCGTCAGCGGTCATTCCTAATCCTTGATCAATTAGATGAAGTTTTTTAGCTTCCTTATCGATTTTAACTTCTATGATTGGATTGCCATATTCTACTTTGGCATCTCCAATGCTAGCTAAATGTTTTAATTTTAAAGTAGCATCTGTGGCATTGGATACTAATTCACGTAAGAAAATTTCATGGTCGCTGTATAAAAATTTTTTAATTAGTGGAAAGATGTTTTCTACTGATACATTAATTTTTCCTGTTGTCATTTTTTTATTTATTTTTATGTTCTACAAATTGTTATTTTTTAATTACTTGTCAAATAGAATACCAATATCTATAATATGACAAATTGGCGTAGGAGAATTGTAAAAGAATTTTTTAATATAATATAAAATATCATTTTAAAAATGAGTGTATATTTGTGTATTATAATCATAAATTGTATAAATAATGAAAAAAATTATTTTAGTAAGTTTATTGTCTCTTCTGATTTTTTCATGTAAATCGACAACTTCAGCAACGGCTACAAAATTGGATAACAAAACCGAAGTTGGTCTTAAAGGAGATTGGAAAATTTCATCGGTAACTTATCCAGGTTCGGATGTCATTAAAGTGACTTCTTTTGACCTAGCAGATTCTAAATGTTTTATTGGAAGTACATGGAAATTTGTATCCAACAATAATAAAGGTCAAATGACTTTGTCTAATCCAAATTGCACCGGTTATTCAACACCAATTACATGGTTTATTAATAAAGAAGGGCAATTTGTTATGAAAATTCTTGACGATGCCAAATCCAAAACGGTAAAGTCGGGTTATGTTTTAAACATTGCCAATCAAACTGAAAATTCATTTCAGTTACTAGAAAAAATAAATGTTGCTGGTAACACAGCTAATGTAGTTTATCAATTTGAAAAATTAAATTAATATAGATATGAAAAAAGTTAGTGTTTTAATTGTCATTGTGGCTGTAATTTTTAGTAATTTGTTTGTGAGTTGTGAAGCAACAAAAAATGCCAATAATACCCAAAAAGGAGCAGGAATTGGCGCAATAGGAGGTGCTTTAATAGGAGGTATAATAGGCAATAATACAGGTCTTGGTACTGCTGGTGGAGCACTTATTGGTGCAGCTATTGGTGGTGGTACTGGAGCATTGATTGGGAAAAATATGGACAAGCAGGCCAGAGAAATTGAAACTGCTTTGCCTGGAGCACAAGTGGAAAGAGTAGGAGAAGGCATACGACTTGTATTAGGGGAAAATGCTGTCCGATTTGATACCAGTAAGTCAACATTAACGGCTACTGCCAAAGCAAATTTAGACAAACTAGTTCCAGTTTTTAATCAATATCCAGATACTAACATTCAAATTTTTGGTTATACAGATAGTACTGGTTCTGCGGAATTTAATTTGAGACTGTCAGAACAAAGAGCTATTTCTGTAGAAAAATATTTAGAATCTAAAGGTTTAAATATGTCACGCTTTAAAATGGTTGGTATGGGTATAGCTGATCCTATAGCATCTAATGACACGCCAGAAGGAAGAAGTCAAAACCGACGTGTTGAGTTTGCCATTACTGCAAATGAAAAAATGGTACAAGACGCTCAAAAACAATCGGGTAAATAGTTTTAATGCATTCTAAATTCAAAAGCTGTCTAAACTAAGGCGGCTTTTTTTATGCAACATAATTTTAACAAAATATTTTGTTTAATAAAAATTAAAAATAATTAAACAATACTTATCTTTACACAGTATTTAAAATCAATGATATGGCAACTACAAAAAAAGCAAAAGCTACAAGTGAAATAATAGATGATACTAAAATCGTTTCATTATACATGAATTATGTTTTGGAACATCAAGAAGCTCCTAAAAATGTATTTACTTTTTGTAAAAATAATGCGATTGAAGAAAGTGATTTTTATTCATTTTTTGGTTCATTTGATACTATAAGACAACAAATATGGGTTAAGTTTTTTGAGAATACTTTAGCCACTATTGAAAAAGAGGCTGCTTTTGAAACCTATTCGGATAAGAACAAACTGCTTACGTTTCATTTTACGTTGTTTGAACTACTAACTTTAAACAGAAGTTATGTTTTATATTCTTTAAGAGATAATAAGGAAGGATTGAAAAATTTAAAAGATTTAAAACTTTTCCGAAATGATTTTAAAGATTTTATAAAAAGCATCATGCAATCAAATCTAGAGGAAAGAAGTGATAAGTTGTCTCGGGTAACTGAGCCAGTTTTTTCTGAAGGCGCATGGATTCAGTTTTTGTTTATTTTGAAATTTTGGATGGATGATTCATCCAAAGGTTTTGAAAAAACAGATGTTCTCATAGAGAAATCAGTAAATACTGTCGTTGATTTATTGGATACAAAACCACTTGAAAGTTTGTTGGACTTGGGTAAATTCCTTTGGAAGGAAAAAAAGTAATAATGAAAACATTAGATAAAATACCAACTGGAAAAATAGAGCGCGCCACCCAGTTAGTTAAAACTGGTTTCAAAGTCGGTGGAAACTATGTTGCTTATTATGGTGAAAAAATAGTAAATCCTACATTGAATCGCGATAAATTGAA
>Ga0208722_1000107_pt1 | contig 21744 bp, 21 predicted proteins | sample LakMenEpi21Sep11_FD_150722 | JGI IMG/M metagenome (GOLD analysis project Ga0208722, IMG submission 150722) | Freshwater microbial communities from Lake Mendota, WI - 21SEP2011 deep hole epilimnion (SPAdes) | ecosystem: Environmental > Aquatic > Freshwater > Lake > Epilimnion/Euphotic zone ... | reverse complement strand
TGAAGGTCACGAAGTCTTGTATGCCAATCATAATGTGTATAAAAATGAAGGCGCACCAAATGAGGTTACTCAAATCCAAACATTTTACGAAAACCAATATTTGGAAACTAACAAAGCAATTACGTATATTCGTTTCAAAATCAAATAGATGACTGTACTTCTTCCTTTTATATTGGGTTTTTGCATTTCATTTCTGGCAGCTTTTCTCCCAGGATTGATTAACATGACTGCGGCAAAAATTAGTTTACAAGAAGGAAAAAGTGGCGCCCTAAGTTTTGCTTTTGGTGCCGCAAGTATTATTTTATTTCAAACATTACTAGCGGTACTTTTTGCCCGTTTCATTAGCAGTCATTTAGAAATTGTTGCTATTATTCAAGAAATTGCAATTTTTATTTTTTTTGGATTAAGTGTTTATTTTTTTTGGATTGCAAAAAGGCCTAAGAAAATAAAAACAGACATCAAAGTTAAAGGCAAGTCCAATCGGTTCTTTTTTGGAATGCTAATAGCATCAATTAACTTATTGCCCATTCCTTTTTATGTTTTTACAAGTATTAGTTTGGCAGCATCAGGTTATTTTAGTTTTGATAAAATTCCCATCGCTGCATTTGTAACAGGAGTTGTTAGTGGCTCTTTTTTTATATTTTATCTTTACATAGTTGCTTTTAAAAGGATTGAAAAGAAAACAGAATTTTTATTCCATAATATCAACAACATCATTGGTTCGGTTACTACATTTATTGCTATTATTACTCTCTACAAACTTATTTATGGTTAGCATATGGAAGATAATTTCTTTGAAAGAGTTTATAGGATTGTCCGACAAATTCCCGAAGGAAAAGTAACTTCGTATGGTGCTATTGCTAAAGCATTAGGAACAGCACGTTCTGCTCGAATGGTTGGTTGGGCCATGAATGCTTCTCACAATACAGAAGATGTTCCTGCTCACCGAGTGGTAAATAGAATAGGAATGCTGTCAGGAAAACACCATTTTGGAGGAACCAATTTAATGCAACAATTATTAGAAAACGAAGGAATAGAAGTTGTAAACAACCAAATCGTCGATTTTGAGAAACACTTTTGGCAACCTTAAGTTAGTGGTCAGTAAGCAGTGGCAGTAAACAGTTACAAATAGTAATAATCAAATCAACAAAACTTTTCCCATTTCCCATTTCCCATTTAACTATTTTCAAACTATCTTTGCAATCTGTATTCAGTCTTAATAAAAGATTGTAACTTGTTATCAGAAAGCAAAAAATGAAATTAGACAGAAAAGAAATTCTTTCCGCATTGGAAACCATAACCATTGCCGGTGAAGGAAAAAATATGGTAGAAAGTGGTGCAGTTAAAAATGTACTCACTTTTGGCAACGAAGTAGTAGTGGATTTAGTCCTCACAACTCCAGCCATGCACATTAAAAAACGAGCTGAAGACGATATCAAAAAACTTATTCATTCCAACTTTTCGCCTGATATAGTGGTAAAAGTGAACATCAAAGTGGAAACTCCAGAGAAAGCAAATGAAATCAAAGGCAAAGCCATTCCAGGAATTAGTAATATTATTGCGGTTGCTTCAGGAAAAGGTGGCGTTGGGAAATCGACAGTAACAGCAAACTTAGCGGTTACCTTAGCAAAAATGGGTTTCAAAGTCGGTATCCTAGATGCCGATATTTATGGTCCATCCATGCCCATTATGTTTGATGTCGAAAATGAAAAGCCAATTTCTGTTGAAGTTAATGGCAAATCTAAAATGAAACCTGTTGTAAGTTATGAAATTAAAATTCTGTCTATCGGATTTTTTACAGCTCCAAGTCAAGCTGTAATTTGGCGTGGACCAATGGCTTCCAAAGCATTGAACCAAATGATTTTTGATGCTGATTGGGGTGAATTGGATTTTATGTTAATTGATTTACCACCAGGAACAGGAGATATTCATTTGTCTATTATGCAATCGTTACCAATAACAGGTGCAGTTGTCGTTAGTACGCCACAAGCGGTAGCTTTGGCCGATGCTAAAAAAGGAGTTTCTATGTTTTTATCTGAAGCGATAAACGTTCCCGTTTTGGGAATTATAGAAAATATGGCATATTTCACTCCAGAAGTCCCGATAGCTATCGGGATGCCAAACAACAAATACTACATTTTCGGAAAAGAAGGGGCAAAAAATTTAGCTGAAGATTTACAAGTGCCGTTTTTAGGAGAAGTTCCCTTAGTACAAAGCATACGCGAAGCAGGAGATTACGGTCGCCCAGCAGCTTTGCAAACGGCATCGGTAATTGAAAAAGTATTTGAAGAAATTACTCGAAATGTGGTTCAAGAAACAGTAAAAAGAAATGAAACACTTGCTCCAACCGAAGCAATAAAAATAACAACTATGGCAGGATGCGCTGCTGTGAAAAAATAGTTTTCAGTTTTCAGTCTCAGTTAGCAATATAATAAACTCTCAAAACAGACAACCAAAAACTGAAAACTGTGACTGAAAACTGCGACTGAAAACTGCGACTGAAAACTAAAATAAAGATATGACACACGAAGAATTAACTCTAAACATCGAAAAAGCATTGAGCGAAATCAGACCCTTTCTGAATTCAGACGGAGGTGACATTAGTTTGGTTTCTATAGAAGACGAAAAACATGTTAAAGTCCGCTTACAAGGCGCCTGCACATCCTGTAGTTTGAGCATGAGTACGATGAAAGCAGGAGTTGAAACAACTATAAAAAGATACGCACCACAAATCGAAACGGTTGAGAATATTGCCTAATTTTATGATTTAAGAACTTTTAAACTCTTAAATCCTAAACCTTTAAAATTTTCTGAATGATTGAAACAGATATACTAATAATCGGTGCCGGACCAACAGGACTTTTTACGGTTTTTGAAGCGGGATTGTTAAAATTAAAATGCCATATTATTGACGCTTTACCCCAACCTGGAGGACAATTAGCTGAATTGTATCCCAAAAAACCTATTTATGATATTCCGGGTTTGCCAGATATTTTAGCTGGAGAATTAGTCACTAATTTAATGGAACAAATCAAACAGTTTCAACCCGGTTTTACACTTTCTGAAACGGCTGAAACTATAGACAAGTTAGAGGACGGAACCTTTATAGTTACTACAAATAAAGGAACAAAACACCACGCCAAAGCCATTGCAATTGCCGGCGGACTGGGAACTTTTGAACCCAGAAAACCCGAAATTGACAGGATTAGTTTCTATGAAGAAAAAGGAGTAGAATATTTTGTGAAAGACCCTGAACTTTTTAGAAATAAAAAAATTGTCATTGCTGGTGGAGGCGATTCCGCTTTGGATTGGAGTATTTTTTTAGCCGATGTTGCTTCAAAAGTTACCTTAATTCACAGAAGAAATGAATTTCGTGGCGCATTGGACTCAGTTGAAAAACTTCAGGAATATAAAAAATTAGGTTACGTAAATTTAATTACACCAGCAGAAGTTGTTTCGCTTCACGGGGAAGACCATTTGAATGCCATAACTATTAGCAAAGATAACAACCAAGAAACCATTGAAACCGATTATTTTATTCCACTTTTTGGATTAACGCCTAAACTTGGTGCCATTGCTCATTGGGGTTTAGAAATTGAGAAAAACGCTATCAAAGTGAATAACGCATTAGATTATCAAACCAATATACCAGGTATTTATGCTATTGGCGATGTAAATACCTATCCAGGAAAGTTGAAACTAATTTTATGTGGTTTCCATGAAGCTACTTTAATGTGTCAAAGTGTATACCAACGATTAAATCCAGGAAAGAAATATGTTTTAAAATACACTACAGTTTCTGGTGTAGATGGATTTGACGGAACACGAAAAGAAGCCGAAAAAGCGGTTGTAAAAGCGATAGACTAATGCCACAAGATATCACCATAAAAATTACTGACCGCGAAGGCATTACTCACGAAATTCAAGCACCAACAGACATGAACTTAAACGTCATGGAAGTTATTAGAATGTATGAATTAGCCGAAGAAGGAACTATCGGCATTTGTGGTGGAATGGCACTATGTGCTTCTTGTCAATGTTACGTTTTAAACGATGTAATTTCACTAGAACGAAATCCCGATGAAGAAGCCATGCTATCGGAAGCATATCACGTAAAAGAAAATTCCCGCTTGGGTTGTCAAATTCCAATAACAAGTGCAATAGATGGATTGGAAATCGAATTGGCACCAGAATAATGCAATAATTTGATTTATTTTTTAATTAATTTTTTTTAATAATTTGATAATCATAAAGTAATATAAAAAATTTATCGAATGAATAATTTAGCCAAATTAAATCAATTTCAGTGAAAATTTCATTTAATAATTTTCGTTATTTTAGGGTTCAAATATTTTTAGCGTTTTCAACAATCCTTGTGTTGATGGTAATTTGGTTTATGCTTTATGCCTATATTGATGGTAGAATAGGCAGGTTAAATAATTTTACTGATAAGACGTATAATGTATCCAAAGACTTCAGTACAAATATTAAAAACTTCCAGTCTTTTTTATTAACAGGATATAAAGAAAAAGACTTTTATATTGATAAAAATCAAAAAGATATTGACTTGTATATCAATAATTTAAGAAGACAAAAAGTAATAGTCACAGAAATTCTTAAAGAGTCGAGAATATTAAACATTGACATAAATCAACCAATGACAAAACTATCAACTGATATTGATAGTCTTTATAAAAGTGTGATTAAATTTAAAGAAATTGCATTAGTTAGAGGTTTCAAAGATTATGGATATGAAGGAAAAATGAGAGATAAGGCACACTTATTAGAAGAAAAATCTTCATTAGACAAAATTATTTTACTTCAACTTCGCAGACATGAAAAAGATTACTTATTAAGAGCGGAGGAAATTTATTTTCTTGAATTTGACAAACTCATAACAAATACCATTAGAGATAAACAAGACGACTCTTATACTAAACAACTACTTATTGATTATAATAATGATTTCAGAGAATTAGTAAAAAAGAGTTCAGAATTAGGACTAACTTCAAATAAAGGGTTATATGGTAAAATCAATTATTGGAATGTTTATGTTGAAGGTTGTTTTGTTCAAATAATTAATCTCTCGAAAAGTAAAGTAAATGAAGTGAAAAACACCTTATTTTATTTTCAAATTTTTCAAACTATTTTAATTGCAATTATTCTAATCTTTTTAAGTATTTATATTTCAAATTATTTAACAAAAGATATTGAATTGTTAACCACAGACATTTCAAATTATATTAAATCAAATTTTAAAGATAAGTCAATTAGTACTTCAAAAAAATCAACAATTAGGGAAGTAGACTTTCTCTTAAAAAGTTATATTGTTTTAAAAGAGAAATTGACTGATAATATTGAATTTCTTGAACAAGCTACAGATAGAGCAAACAAAAGTGCAACTTTTAAAACACAGTTTTTAGCAAACATGAGTCACGAAATAAGATCGCCACTTAATGGAGTTATTGGAATGTTAAATATGCTTAAAACCAAGTCGTTATCAAATAAACAATTAGAATATGTTGAAATTGCTGAACACAGTGCAGATCATCTTTTGGGACTTGTAAATATGATTTTAGACCATTCTAAAATGGAAGCCGGAAAAATGAAATTAGAGCAATATCCAATAAATCTTAAAAAAGAGCTTAGCAAATTAATTAGACTATTTGAATATAGAATTAAGGATAAAAATATTGAATTGCATTTTATTTTTGATGATGGAATAGTAAGTAACGTATTGGCAGATAATTTGCGATTACAACAAGTCCTTATAAATCTATTAGACAATGCAATAAAGTTTACACCTAAAGGAGATGTTAGACTCGAAGTAAAATTATTGAATATTGTTGATGGTGTTCAATATTTAGGTTTTAATGTAATGGACTCGGGTATAGGGATTGATGCAAATAAAACCGAACAACTGCTATTAGCATTTGAACAAGAGGACTTATCAATAACAAGAAAGTATGGAGGAACTGGATTAGGATTAACAATCTCTAACCAACTAATACAATTAATGGGAGGAACTAAGTTGAATATTATGACGTTAAAAAATGGTGGATCAAGTTTTAATTTTGAAATACCATTTATGTTAAATTTTAATGAAGTTTATCTTGAAAATGCTGAAAATAATATGGATAGCAAACAAGATATAACCATTAGTAGAACTTTAATTGTTGAAGATAATATTATTAATCAAAAAGTTTTAAATAAACTTTTAGAAAAAATAAATATAAAATCAGATATCGCAAACAATGGTAAAGAAGCTGTTTTGCTTTATCAAGAAAATGATTATGATATGATTTTTATGGATTTGCACATGCCCGAAATGGATGGTTTTGAGGCCACAGCTAAAATAAAATCATCATTAAAATATCAAAAACTTTCAACTCCAATTATTGCTGTTACTGCTAGCGCATTTGATGAAGATAAAGTAAAAGCAATTTCAAATGGGATGGATGATTTTATTACAAAACCTATTGTATTAAAAAATCTTGAAGAGACTATAATAAAGCAACTAAACCTTTAAAACAATTCAATAAATTTCTAATTTCATTTTAGCCGAAGGCAAAATCCGTTCCACAAACTTTGTATAAGCAATGGTTGAAGGGTGCAGACCATCTGATGCAACTAAATTTGGCTGTTGCAAACCCAATCTTGTAATATCGGTAATGTTGACAAAAGTAATATTGTTCACAATACAATAGTTTTGAGCAAATGCGTTATAATTATCTAATTGACTTGAAATAGTTGCATTTCCATTTCCAAAAGGCGTATACGCATAATCTGGAATCGATACAACAATTACATTCTTTTTATCGCCTTTGGCTTTTTGAATGGCAATACTTACTAACTCTGGGAATTCTTGTTCATACACACTAAACGGTTTGTTTTGATATTGATTATTTACCCCAATTAAAAGTGTAACCAAATCAAAATCGTTTGTTGGATTTTGAGTGGCTATAGCCGTCTTCAAATGGGTAGTGGTCCAACCGGTTTGCGCAATAATTTGGGTTTGAAACGTGTCGTTTGCAGTAATGTGTTTTTTTATACTATCCTGCAATTGTATAGGAAAGCGACAGGTTTGGCATACACTTTCTCCAATAGTGTAACTGTCTCCTAAAGCAAGGTATTTATAGTATTTAGGCTGAATGATTTCATTACCAGAATCGTTCTCTGAGCTACAACTCACCACCAATAAAGCAAAAAGAATAAAAGCTACTTTAAATAAAACTTTCATAGTTAAGCTAATGCTAAGCTAGCTTGGATTTTTTCTTCAATGGCATCCCAAAGTCCAATTCTTTTTTCGAGTGCTAAAATCGAAACTTCTTCAACATCATTCCACTTTTGAATATCGTCTTGACAAAGTTCGGTAATCATTTGCATCGCCATTGGACCGTGTTCATCCGCATCCAATTCGATGTGTCTTTCAAAATAATAAATTAGTTTTGATAAATCGGTCTCTGGAAAGTTTTGCTGGAAATTTTTCAAAATTTCGGTAAACATATTCGGAATTAAATCTTCTCTTCCAAACGTGAAACAAGCAGCAATCTTATGGGTTTTACCTTCTTCGATAACACGGAAAGTAAAGTCTAGGAATGCTTTTATTTTAGGGTGTAAATTACTTTGTTTAATGGCAATAAAAATATTTTTTGTATCAATTACATTTTTAAGAAAAGCATCAACTTCCTCTGTGTTTGCACCACAATAGTTCATGGCATCCACATACATTTCAAAATGACTTAGACGTTTTCCGTCCAGTGTCAAATCGCTTTCCTCTGCCAACACAATTTCGTTTATTAAGTACCTTGTTTCCGGATTTGATGAGGCAAACCAGGGTGTTGTCGTGCAGGTCAACTTACTTTGTAATGCTTTCAATAATGACATAAAATCCCATACGGCATAGACATGACATTCTAAAAACTGATGTAAATCTTCGATGGTTTTTACTTTTTCGTAAAGCGGATGTTTCAGTAAGGTTTCTTTTTGAGACTGAATTTTTGAGTTGATTTCAGTTATGTTCATAGCGCTATTGATTGTTGAACAAATGTAAAAATGCTTCTCCAAATAGAGAAGCATTTTATAGCATTTTTATCTATTGTTTAATCTTATTTAAAAGCAGGAATTCCTGTAATGTCAGCACCGGTAATTAATAAGTGAATATCGTGAGTTCCTTCATACGTTATCACGCTTTCCAAATTCATACTGTGACGCATAATAGAATATTCGCCAGTAATTCCCATTCCGCCAAGTATTTGTCTTGCTTCACGGGCAATGTGAATGGCCATTTCAACATTATTTCTTTTTGCCATTGAGATTTGAGCGGTTGTCGCTTTTCCTTCGTTACGCAAAACGCCTAACCTCCAAGTTAACAATTGTGCTTTAGTGATTTCCGTAATCATTTCAGCTAATTTCTTTTGTTGCAATTGAAAACTTGCAATGGGTTTATCAAACTGAATTCGTTCTTTCGCATAACGCAACGCTGTGTCATAACAATCCATCGCTGCACCTATCGCACCCCAAGCGATCCCGTAACGCGCCGAATCCAAACATTGCATTGGTGCGCCTAATCCTGATTTTCCTGGCATCAAATTTTCTTTGGGAACTTTCACGTTATTAAAAACTAATTCTCCTGTAGATGAAGCACGAAGCGACCATTTATTATGGGTTTCAGGAGTAGTAAATCCTTCCATGCCTCTTTCTACAATCAATCCGTGAATTCTTCCTTCTTCATTTTTTGCCCAAACTACTGCAATATCAGCAAAAGGGGCATTCGAAATCCACATTTTGGCACCATTCAACAAATAATGGTCGCCCATGTCTTTATAGTTTGTAGTCATTCCGCCTGGATTAGAGCCATGATCGGGTTCGGTCAAACCAAAACATCCCATAAACTCACCTGTGGATAGCTTTGGCAAGTATTTTTTGCGTTGTTCTTCGGTTCCGAATTTCCAAATAGGATACATCACCAAAGACGATTGTACTGATGACGTAGAACGCACACCCGAGTCTCCTCTTTCAATTTCTTGCATGATCAAACCATAAGCTATTTGGTCTAAGCCAGCGCCGCCATATTCTACTGGAATATAAGGGCCAAATCCACCAATTTCTCCCAAACCTTTTATGATTTGTTTCGGAAATTCGGCACGTTGTGCATAGTCTTCAATGATTGGAGAAACTTCACGTTTTACCCAAGCGCGGGCAGAATCACGCACTAATTTGTGTTCTTCGGTTAGCAAATCATCCAACAAATAATAATCTGGAGCTTGAAATAAATCTGGTTTCATAAGAATGTATATTGTATCATGTAAACTGTATAGTGTTTTTACGAAAACGTTTGCAAAGTTATGAAAACAAATTTGAGATTTTGTTCAACAATTGTTATTTTTTGGAGCTGATTCCAGCTATCCGTTCCAATCTTTTTATTGCTTTTCACCTTTTTTTCACCTTTCAAGAAAATTTTATAAAAGCAATAAAAAGGATTTCCGCTGCTATCTGGGCTAGGGTTATGGTTGTTAAAACTACCTCCCCAGTTTTTTGAACTCTTCGTTTTTTGAAATAAGAAAACCCATTGTTTCTAGAGGGTTTCCGTTTTTCATTATCTCCCTGTAAGTTATGCCATTTTCACAATACGCCATAAACAAATCAAGTTCCTCAGGATTAAGATTTAGTTTGATATAGAAAAATTCTTTTAGGTCAAAAATAGAGAGAGCATATTCTTTAAAAGAAGCAAATTTTGGTGTTTCTTCTTTGTCTTTCTTTTTGTTTGACTTGAATATTTTCTTAAAAAGTACAACAAAATCAACACCATAAGGCATTTCTCCTGTGTAAACACCTAGAACTTTTGGACTGTTTTCAAATTTTGCAATTTTGGCCATTCTTATTTCTTCGGGCGAAACTTTAATGCTAATTTTTTCTACTTTATTAATAGTAACTTCGTCAAGTTCAATAGGTTTTTTGCTTAAATTTATAATAAACTTTTCAAGTTTAAAATCCTCTTTAGTAAGTGAGATTTTAATGTCATAATAATCATTAGATAATACAAAAAGTTCATCGCCAACTTTCGCTTCAATACTAAAGTTCCCTTGGCTGTCAGTTGTGCTACTTTTTTTGGAGATGAGGTTAACCACATCGATTTTCTCCAAAGCTATTTCGTTACAAACTACTGTGCCATTGATGGTTTTCTGTGGCTGAGCAAAACAGTACAAAAAAGTGAAAAGTAAAAAGGATAAAAGTAGTTTTAGTTTCAAGTGAAATCAGTTTTAGGTTATGCCGACCTAAAAGTATCCTATTCAAGTAATGCTAAATGGTAAAGGATTGTTAATTGTGATTTCTTTTACATTTTCAAATAAAAGTCCTGACATAAAGCAATATACTCTTTGGTATACTGATGTCGAGAGGTTTCGATAATGAGTAAATCAGTAACTATTTTTTCCTTTTTTGAATGTGAAAAAGCTAAAAGACTGCGCTTTATTTCAGAAGTCGGAGTGCCTTTTACATGCGTTACCTTTATAGGATATAGTTCGGCTTCCGCACATAAATCAATAAATTTTTCTTCTTCTTTAAACGGAATGATAACAGCAAAAATTCCATTTTCAGAAAGTAAAAGTGATGCCGCCTCTACCAAATCGTTAAAAGGCAAAGCGTCTTGAAAACGCGCCAAATCCCTCTGGAAATTATCGGTTTTATAATCTTCGGAATAAAAGGGAGGGTTTGAAATGATCAAATCGTATACTTGATCTTCCATTTCTTCAACAAATTCATCCAAAGCGGCGTGATAGCAGTAAAGACGGTCGTTCCAAGGTGAATTCTCAAAATTTTCCACGCATTGTTCAAAGGCATTTTCGTCAATTTCAATAGCGTCGATTTGTTCAGCATTACTGCGTTGTGCCAACATCAAAGACAAAACACCAGTTCCAGCACCAATATCCAAAACCGAAAAAGTTTGATTATCTGTGGGGCACCAAGCACCAAGCAAAACACCGTCACTGCCAATTTTCATGGCGCATCGGTCTTGGTTGACGTTAAATTGTTTGAATGAAAATTGAATCAAAATTCCAATAATTAAAATTCCAAATTCCAATAATTTGAAACCAGGATTAGTTAGATGTTTTTGAAATTATAGTTGAAAGTATCTTTCTTAATTCCTCAACTTCATAAATTAAATTTTCAGAAAGAACTAGAAACTCAGGGTTTAACTCGTGTAGTAATCGAAGCCAATATTTTGATTCTTTCGCTTCTTTTCTTGCAATTTTCAATCGAAAAGTTAAGTCTTTATCTCCAAGCTTTTCATTTGCTTCTATATAATTAGCCCCAACCGAACCTGATGATCGGATTAATTGTTTTCCGTCTTCAATATTTGAAATAGTTTTTGGCAATTTTTGGACATAAAGCCGACATTCTTTGGCAAACAAATAAGTTCTATCTTCTAAATCATATGGTCTTTCCATAAAATTGGAATTAGGAATTTTAATTATTGGAATTTCACTAAAGATACATTTCAACAAGCCCTTTTGGCAAATCCATAATCACCTTTTTATTCTTTCGGTCTATTTCGACTAAGAAATGGTCAATCATCGGGATAAGTAGTTCGACATTTCCGTTTAAAACCTCAAATAAAGGTTGGGCTGAAACATCGTTTATGGATACAATTTTCCCAAAAACGCCTATACGTTTGTCTTCAATTTCAAATCCAATCACTTCATGGAAATAAAATTTGTTGCCTGTAAGTTTTGGCAACATGCTTAGCGGAAGATAGATAGCACATCCAATAATGTTATCGGCTTCCTCTTCATTATCTATATCTTCAAAGTGAACACGCAAAAAATCATTTTTGTGCAGTGAACTACTTTCAATAAAAAATGGAACCAGATTATTGTTGAATTCAACAAATACTGATTCCATATTTTCATATAATTCGGGTTCGTCAGTATCTAAATAAACTAAGACTTCCCCTTTGAAACTAAATTTTTTAGCAATTTTACCTAAATAGAAACAATCTTCTTTACGCATAATTGCTTGAAGTATTATGCTTCAGTTTGCGTTGCCTGTTCGCTACCGCTCGAGTCTTCGCTAGCTTCTTCTGTAGCAGGAGTTTCTTCTGTTGCAGCCTCAGCAACTACTTCGGGAGCTTCCTCAACGGCAGCTTCTTCTGTTGCAACTTCAGCAACAACTTCAGGAACTTCTTCTACAGCTAATTCAGCAGCAGGAACTTCTTCAGTTACTACTTCGGCAGCAACTTCTGGTGCTTCATCAGCAACAACCTCCACAGCAGCTTCTTCAGCAACTACTTCTTCTACTTTTGCAGCTTCAACTGCAGCAGCAGCACGTTTTTCATTGGCCGCTTTTTCAGCTTTTAACGCTTTTGCTTTGGCCGCTTCTTGTGCTTTTGACAAACCTTCTTTTTTAGAATCAACTTTAGTTGCTTTTTCTTCTAACCATTTAGCCAATTTTGCATCAGCTTGTTCTTGTGTTAAAGCACCTTTGCGAACGCCACCATCAAGGTGATGTTTCAACAAAGCACCTTTGTAAGAAAGAATTGCTTTAGCAGTATCAGTTGGTTGTGCGCCATTGTGTAACCATTGAACCGCTTGGTCAAGGTTTAAATCAATAGTGGCAGGATTGGTGTTTGGATTGTAAGTTCCTAATTTTTCAAGGTATCTACCATCTCTTTTTGATCTAGCATCGGCAGCTACGATCCAGTAAAAAGGTTTTTGTTTTTTACCGTGTCTTTGTAATCTAATTTTTACTGACATAATCTTTTTGATTAATTTGAGGTACTCGACCTCGGTTATTTAAGGGCGCAAATATAGTTTTTTTTGGTAAATAAACTAACTGAATTTTATTTTTTTAATCAAAACATTCTGTTTAGTCAAATTGTAACGATATTTTTTTATAATTTTTTTAGCTTTTTTTAAATTAAAAGTTATTTTTGTACTAAAATAAATTTATAAAATGAAAAGATTTCTGCCCCTACTATTACTTATTTTAGCTTTTCCTTCATGCCAAGAAGATGTGCGATTTAATACTCCAGGTTTTCAAGGTTTAAAGGATGATGTGTTTTGGAGAGCCAATGATGTTAGAGCTTATATTTCAACTACAGGTCAACTCAGCATTGAAGCTTTGACTCAATACGAACAAATAACACTGAATACTTCAAGTGCTAATGTTGGAACTTATGTATTAGGAACTACTAATAGTACTAATGCAGCTTCTTATACATCAAATTTTAATCAAGTTGAACTTGATTATGAAACAATAGCTGTTCCTGGACCAGTTTTAAGCATAAGTTTGGTTTCTGGAGGAACAGGTTATAGCAGCCAAACCTCTGTGGCAACAACAGGTGGTGCAGGAAGTGGATTAACAGTTAATATTGTAGCGAATGCTTCTGGTGTAGTTACTTCTGTAAATTTATCATCTCGTGGCAATGCTTATATAGCTGGAGATTTAATTACAGTTGCAGGCGGAAATGTGAATTGCAAATTTAGAGTATTAAATACCCAAAACAGCAATGGTGAAATAGAAATCACTAAATACGACAATGTAAATATGACCGTTACTGGGAAATTTAAATTTAATGCTTCAAATACTGGAGCTTTTGGTAATCCAATTTTGAATTTCCAGTATGGGGAGTTTTATAAAGTTCCTATTTTACCATCATTATAAAAAAAATAATTAGTCAATATTTTAACCATCTTCGGATGGTTTTTTTTAATTAAATAATAAACTCCAAATTTATAGCGGTTTACGTTTTAAATGAACTATCTTTGTAAACGAATTTTAAATATACAATATGAACATTTTTGTTGGGAGTCTTCCGTTTAGTATAGACGATGCAGACTTAAGAGAATCTTTCGAGGTTTATGGTACGGTTAATTCCGTGAAAATTATTACAGATAAATTTACTGGAAGAAGTAAAGGTTTTGGATTTGTGGAAATGGAAAATGACACAGAAGCCGAAAAAGCAATTCAAGAACTAAATGGTGCTACTGTTGATGGTCGTACTATTGTAGTTAACAAATCAGAACCAAAACCAGAAGGAGAAAGAAAACCTTATAATAACAACCGTTCAGGCGGTTCAGGTGGCGGTTATAATGGTGGTGGAAATTCACGTGGTGGCGGAAGCTATAGCGGTGGAAATAGCAGTGGTGGAAATAAAGGAAGATACTAGTTACATTCTATTATAGATAGTTAAAAAGCCAACTCATTTGAGTTGGTTTTTTTGTATTTGTTGATAACTAAAGTTTATTCTTTGCACGTTAAAATGTAAATTTGGGAAATCCCAATAATCAAATTCCAAAATCAAAATTAAGGTTCTGAAAATCCTTTGTTTTGGGATTTGGGATTTAATTTTTTGAAATTTTTAAAGTATGTATTTAATTTTCGATACCGAAACTACCGGTTTACCAAAGCGTTGGGGTGCACCAATTTCAGACACTGATAACTGGCCAAGATGTATTCAAATTGCTTGGCAGTTGCACGATGCCATGGGAAATCTTTTGGAACATCAAGATTATTTAATTAATCCAGAAGGATTCAACATTCCTTATGATGCCGAAAAAGTTCATGGAATTTCTACAGAATTAGCACAAGCACAAGGACACGGTTTACAAGAAGTCTTAGATAAGTTTAATGTAGCTTTATCCAAAGCCAAATTTATAGTTGGACAAAATGTGGGCTTTGATGTCAACATTATGGGATGCGAATTTTATAGAATAGGCATTCAATCGCCAATGAGTTCCATGCCGGTTTTAGACACCTGTACCGAAGTTACTGCTTCACTTTTAAAACTTCCTGGCGGAAAAGGCGGTAGATTTAAATTACCCACTTTAACGGAGTTACACAGTTACCTTTTCAATGTACCCTTTAATGAAGCTCATAATGCCACTGCCGATGTAGAAGCTACAACAAGGTGTTTTTTGGAATTAATTCGTAGAGAAATTTTCACCAAAGAAGAACTTGAAGTTGAGGCAGATTATTTCAAAGAATTCAATGAAAATAATCCGAAGGAAATAGAACTTATTGGATTGCAACACATCAATTTAAAACAAGCTTCTGATGAAATTCGAAAACAATTTCAAAACAAAGAAAAAAATGTTGAAACTACTAATGTTGACAATAAATTTCAACACAATTTAGCAGAAGTCAATTTTGTGCATCTGCACAATCACACTCAGTTTTCGGTATTACAATCTACGATAAGCGTAGCCGATTTAGTTAAAGCAGCTGTTGAAAACAAAATGCCAGCGGTGGCCATGACCGATCATGCCAATTTGATGGGTGCATTCCATTTTGTTCGCGATATTTTATACCATAATAAATCAGCTCAAGCCAAAAACAAACAAGCAGAAGAAAATGGTGAAGCACCATCGGAAACCATAGTAAAACCAATTTTAGGTTGCGAATTTTATGTTTGCGATGATTTAAAAGATAAATCCAGAAAAGACAATGGTTACCAAATTGTTTTTTTAGCCAAAACAAAAAAAGGATATCATAATTTGGCCAAATTATCATCTATAGCTTATACCGAAGGGTTTTATTATGTGCCAAGAATCGATAGAAAGGTAATTCAACAATACAAAGAAGATATTATCATCTTGTCTGGAAATTTATATGGAGAAATTCCAAATAAAGTTTTAAATCTTGGAGAAAATCAAGCCGAAGAAGCACTCGTTTGGTGGAAAAGTGAATTTGGTGACGATTTTTACATTGAATTGATGCGTCATAACCAAGAAGATGAAAACCGAGTAAACACTACTTTGATTTCATTGGCTAAAAAGCATCATGTTAAAACAGTTGCCACCAATAATGTTTTCTACATTAATAAAGAAGATGCCAATGCGCACGACATTCTGTTGTGTGTTAAAGATGGTGAAAAACAATCCACACCAATTGGCAGAGGAAGGGGCTATCGTTACGGTTTTGGAAATCAAGAATATTATTTCAAATCGGGAGATGAAATGAAAAAGTTATTTCATGATTTACCCGAAGCCATTACCACTACAGAAGAAATCGTCAATAAAATTGAAATCTTCGATTTATCCCGCGAGGTTTTGTTACCCAAATTTGAAATTCCACAAGAATTTTTAGTAGCAGATGATCAAACAGATTCAGGAAAACGTGGAGAAAATAATTACTTAGCACATCTTACTTTTGAAGGCGCAAAAAGAAGATATCCTGAAATCACAACTGACCCGACCGATAACGAACGGGCGAAGCAAATCAAAGAACGAATCAATTTTGAATTAGAAACGATTGAAAACTCTGGGTATCCAGGTTATTTTTTAATTGTTCAGGATTTCATTGCAGAGGCCCGAAAAATGGGAGTTTCTGTTGGTCCAGGTCGTGGTTCTGCTGCGGGTTCAGTGGTGGCCTATTGCCTTGGGATTACCAACATTGATCCACTATTATACAATTTACTTTTTGAGCGTTTTTTGAATCCAGACAGGGTTTCACTTCCCGATATTGATATTGATTTTGATGACGAAGGACGTAGCAAAGTAATGGATTATGTAATACAAAAATACGGTTCCAAGCAAGTAGCACAAATTATCACTTATGGAACCATGGCTACCAAATCCAGTATTCGCGATACTGCAAGAGTAATGGATTTGCCACTTTTTGAAGCGGATAAAGTAGCTAAATTAATTCCTAGTTTAATGCCTTCAAAATGGAATTTATCCAGATTTTTGTCTGAAGATGAAGCCATTATTAAAAAATCATTACGACCAGAAGATTTTGAAAGAGTTAAAGAGTTAATTTCACTTTCAAAGCAAGGAAACTTATGTGCCGAAACTATAAATCAAGCAAAATTTTTAGAGGGCAATCTGAGGAATACTGGAATTCACGCTTGTGGCGTTATTATAACACCAAGTGATATTACCAATTTTGTTCCAGTTGCCACTGCCAAAGATTCCGATTTGTATGTTACCCAATTTGATAACTCTGTTGTAGAAAGTGCGGGTTTATTAAAGATGGATTTCTTGGGTTTGAAAACATTAACTTTAATAAAAGACACCATTAAATTGGTGAAATATAGAACAGGAGCAGCACTCAATCCTGATGAATTTCCAATTGACGATGTAAAAACATATGAACTTTTTCAGCGGGGAGAAACAGTCGGAATTTTTCAATACGAAAGTCCTGGAATGCAAAAGTATATGAAAGAATTAAAACCAACCGTTTTTGGGGATTTAATTGCCATGAATGCACTATACCGACCAGGACCAATTGCTTATATTCCGAGTTTTATCAAAAGGAAAAATGGAGAAGAACCCATAACATATGATATTGAAGCGTGTGAAGAACTGCTAAAAGAGACCTATGGGATTACGGTATACCAAGAACAAGTAATGCTTTTGTCACAAAAATTAGCCGATTTTTCAAAAGGAGATGCCGATGTTTTGCGTAAAGCAATGGGGAAAAAACAGAAAGATGTTTTGGATAAAATGAAACCAAAATTCATTTCACAAGCAGAAGCCAAAGGGCATGCCGCCGATAAATTAGAAAAAATTTGGAAAGACTGGGAAGCTTTTGCCGAATATGCATTTAACAAATCGCACTCAACATGTTATGCATGGATTGCATACCAAACGGCGTATCTAAAAGCCAATTTTCCTGCGGAATATATGTCAGCGGTGCTTTCTAATAATATGAACGATATCAAGCAAGTTTCGTTCTTCATGGAAGAATGCAAACGAATGGGATTGCAGGTTCTTGGTCCTGATGTAAATGAGAGTTTTTATAAATTTACGGTAAATGATAGTTATGCGATTCGTTTTGGAATTGGAGCTGTAAAAGGTGTTGGAGCAAATGCAGTGGAAACCATTGTTCAAAACAGGAAAGAGGCACCATACAAATCGATATTTGATTTAGCCAAAAAAATTGATCTTCGTGCTGCCAATAAAAAAGCATTCGAAAGTCTAGCTTTTGCAGGCGGATTCGATTGTTTTGCTAACACTCACAGAGCACAATATTTTCATATAGAAGGCGAAGGAATAACGTTTTTGGAGAAAGCTATCCGTTATGGATCAAAATTTCAGGAAAATGAAAATTCCTCTCAAGTAAGTTTATTTGGCGAGAGTAGTGATGTTCAAATAGCGGAGCCAATAGTGCCGCCATGCGAAGAATGGAGTACGATGGAAAAACTAGCCAAAGAAAAAGAAGTAGTAGGAATTTATATTTCGGGGCATCCATTGGATGATTATAAATTTGAAATGAAATACTTCTGTAATAGTAAATTGGAGAATTTAAAAAATTTAAAAAATTATATAGGTAAGAACTTAACTTTTGCTGGAATTGTATCTAATGTGCAATACAGAACTGGAAAAACGGGAAAAGACTGGGCCAGTTTTACACTTGAAGGTTATGATGAGAATTTTGATTTTAGAATATTCAACGAAGAATATTTAAAATTCCGTCATTTCTTGGTTAATAACCAGTTTATCTTTTTTAAAGTTCTAATAAAAGAGGGCTGGATTAATAAAGAAACAGGAAATAAATCGGAACCTCAAATAGCTTTTCAAGACGCAAAATTACTAGCTGATGTGTTGCCTCAGTTCGCAAAGAAGCTAAGCATTCAAATTGATATAAAAGAATTACAACAAAATTTTATGCAACAGTTAAATGAAATTTTCAACGCTAATAAAGGAGATAATCCCGTCACTTTTGAAGTTGTGGAACAAGAAAACGTAAAAAAAGAACTCGAAATTATCCCCAAAACACTAGTAGATGATGAGGATAATTTAGACGTAGGAGAGGAAGAAGCTGAAGAAATAGAAATCCCAATTGTTGAAGAAGAAAATCGTGTAATTACAAGAGTTTCCATGCCAAGCAGGAAATTAAAAATCAAAATTTCAAAAGAATTGTTATTGGAATTGGAGAAAATGAACATTAAAATCAGCTTGAATTAAGTATCAATTCTAATAATGAAATGATAGTCAAAACTGATTTTTTTATGAAGTAAACCAAAATAAAATAACTAATTTTGTCTTTCAATAATTTAAGTAATTTAAAAATATATAATATGGCATTAGCAATTACCGATGCTACTTTTGATGAGGTAGTATTAAAATCAAATAAACCAGTAGTAGTAGATTTTTGGGCAGCTTGGTGCGGACCGTGTAGAATGGTTGGACCAGTTATCGATGAAGTAGCCACAGAATATGACGGAAAAGCCGTAGTCGGAAAAGTAGATGTTGATGCCAATCAGGAATTTGCTGCAAAATATGGCGTTCGCAACATTCCAACCGTATTGATTTTTCAAAACGGAGAAGTCGTAGGTCGACAAGTAGGCGTTGCTCCAAAAAAGACCTATACCGATGCAATCGATGCTTTGTTGTAATCAATAATCGCACAATACTTTAAAAACCCAATCTCTTCATAAACGAGATTGGTTTTTTTTTTAGGAGCAGCACATTTTCTTTTTTTAGGAAATCATCACCCGCTGTCCGCGCTACATGCCTGCCTGTTGGCAGTCAGGGTAGCTTGCTCCCATCGGGGCTAGACGACACCTTCATTTTTTTATAGACTTATATAAACTTCGTAAACCTTCAAAAATTTCTTTATATTTGGACTATGAAGATTGAAGAACAAAAAGAACTCGTTTCCGGATTTAAACATCTTGAATTGCTAGCCAATCAAGTGGTAGAAGGTTTTATTTCGGGCATGCACAAGTCACCATTTCATGGATTTTCGGCAGAATTTGCCGAACACAAAATATACAATTCTGGCGAAAGCACCAAGCATATCGATTGGAAATTATATGCCAAAACGGATAGATTGTATTCCAAAAAATATGAAGAAGAAACCAATCTTCGATGTCATTTAATCATTGACAATTCCTCATCGATGCATTATCCAAAACTAAAAAAGGACGAACCTTTTTATCACAATAAAATTGGATTTTCGGTGTTGGCTTCTGCTGTTTTGATGAATTTATTAAAAAAACAACGTGATGCTGTTGGGTTAAGCATATATTCAGATATTTATGAGTATTATGCCCCAGAGAAAGGAAGCGATCGTCATCATCGAATGATTTTAAACAAATTGGAAAATCTTCTAGAAAAACCCAATGAAACTAAAAGCACCGATACGGTTACTTTTTTGCACCAAATAGCAGAGAAAATTCATCGCCGTTCCATGATTGTTTTGTTTACAGATATGTTTCATCCTGATGCTTCGGGAGGTAAAAATGAAGCACTTTTTAACGCTTTACAACATTTGAAACACAACAAACATAAAGTAGTTGTCTTTCATGTTATCGATAAAAAAACCGAAATTAATTTCAATTTTGACAATGCGCCAAGAAAATTTATCGATTTAGAAACGAGTGAACAGATTAATATTTTTGCAGATACGATTAAAGAAGCTTATGAAGATAAGGTGAATGATTATTTTAAATCGTTAGCCATGACTTGTGCTCAAAACAAAATTAAGTATGTTCCAGTAGCTGTTGAAGATAGTTTTGAAACCATTTTGACTACCTATTTGGTTGAGAAACAAATGTTTGGTTAATAAGAAAAAAACGTATCTATTTTTTTATATTGTTGTTCAATAAAAATTCAATTTATGACTTTTTGTAAAAAATATTTAACTCGCAAAGTCGCTTAGACACAATATACAGTATGTTTTATTTGCGGCTTTGTTCCCGAAGCTTCGGGATTGCAAGAAATTCTCAAAACTAGTAAAAGCTAATTAGAATTTTATAAAGAGCAATAAAATCAATACCTGACAAGTTTTTTAAAAAGTTTTATCGGAGAACAATGATTTTTTTATAAAAAAGTTGCAAAAATCAAAAACGGTTGTATATTTGCAACCGCATTTAGCGAAGGTTTGGTAGTTCAGTTGGTTAGAATACATGCCTGTCACGCATGGGGTCGCGGGTTCGAGTCCCGTCCAGACCGCTTAATCCCGAAGCTTCGGGAGGGAAAAGGTTTTCAGAAATGAAAACCTTTTTTGCCCAAAAAAGCATCAAAGATTAGTTGTGTTGTTTCGATACGAATTTGTAACTCGTATCATGGTTTAGTAGTTAGACCGATGGAAAGCTTTCTCGTTTTATGACGAGATGGCTTTTTTGTTTTATATCATAATATATGTTTTACGTTTACATCTTATATTCAAAATCCAGTAATCTTTATTATAAAGGATTCACCACGGATTTAATAAAGAGATTAGAAAATCATCTTTCAGGAAAAAGTAAATATACTTCAACCAAAACGGATTGGATTTTAGTTTATTCCAAAGAATTTGAAATTAAGAAAGAAGCCTTAATTGAAGAGAAACGATTAAAGAAACTTAATAGAGCTTCTATCGAGAAATTAATTTCTAATAAATGATTGCAGTTTAGTAGTCTCGTCCCAAAAGACGAGATGAAAAGCTTTCTCGTTTTATAACGAGATGGCTTTTTTGTTTTAAATAATTCATTACTTATAGTAATTAATTGAAAATTTGTATATTGCAATGCATTTTTGAAAGATAAAATCAAATTTGTAAAACTGTCAATCAACCAAACCAATTTTTAAAATGAAAAAATTATTACTTTTATTTACCATTATTTTCTTTGGAAATGTAATTACAACTTATTCACAAGTTACTTGTGGCGGCACTTTTACCGATGCTGCTGGTCCAAATGCTAATTATGCCAACAATTCTAATGTTACTACAACCATCTGCCCAACAAATCCTGGCGAGGTAGTAACCGTTACTTTCACCTCTTTTAATACAGAAGCCAATTTTGATGGATTG
>Ga0208722_1000102_pt1 | contig 22426 bp, 22 predicted proteins | sample LakMenEpi21Sep11_FD_150722 | JGI IMG/M metagenome (GOLD analysis project Ga0208722, IMG submission 150722) | Freshwater microbial communities from Lake Mendota, WI - 21SEP2011 deep hole epilimnion (SPAdes) | ecosystem: Environmental > Aquatic > Freshwater > Lake > Epilimnion/Euphotic zone ... | reverse complement strand
TGCCTTTTTAATTCCGGAATTGTTTTGAATAATTCTAGACAAGAACAAAAAATTATATGAAAAGAATTTTAATTACGGGTGCTGCAGGGTTTTTAGGTTCGCATCTTTGTGATCGATTTATAGCGGAGGGATATTTCGTTATCGGAATGGACAACTTGATTACCGGAGATTTAAAAAACATTGAACATTTATTTAAAGACAAAAACTTTGATTTTTATCATCATGATGTAACTAAATTTGTTCATGTTCCCGGTAAATTGGATTATATCCTTCATTTTGCATCTCCTGCAAGTCCGATAGATTATTTAAAAATTCCAATTCAAACCTTGAAAGTTGGTTCGCTAGGAACACACAATCTTTTAGGATTAGCGAGAGTAAAAAAAGCTAGAATCCTAATTGCATCCACATCTGAAGTGTATGGCGATCCGTTAATTCATCCTCAAACCGAAGAATATTATGGAAACGTAAACACCATTGGTCCAAGAGGCGTATATGACGAAGCCAAACGATTCCAAGAATCCATAACCATGGCATACCACACTTTTCACGGTGTAGAAACTAGAATAGTTCGGATTTTCAATACCTATGGACCAAGAATGCGTCTCAATGATGGACGAGTTATTCCTGCTTTTATTGGGCAAGCATTGCGTGGTGAAGACTTAACCATCTTTGGCGATGGAAGTCAAACACGTTCGTTTTGTTATGTAACTGATCAAGTTGAAGGAATTTTCAGATTATTATATTCTGATTATGTTTATCCAGTAAACATTGGAAATCCAGACGAAATCACGATTAAAGACTTTGCAGATGAGATCATTAAATTAACGGGAACAAATCAAAAAGTAGTTTATCATGATTTACCCATAAACGATCCGATGCAACGCAAACCTGATACTACTAAAGCAAAAGAAATTTTAGGATGGGAGGCAAAGGTAAAGCGTGATGAAGGAATGAAATTGACTTACGCTTATTTTAAATCACTTTCTTTAGACGAACTTTTAAAAGAAGAGCACAAAGATTTTAAAGGATATATCCACTAGTGTTTTATGGTTGCACAGCAAACAGGAAGATATTCAAAATACATTAGACCAATAAATATAATCTTTGATCTAATTGTAATAACTGCATTAAGTTTGTTTTTCTTTAGGGAACTCAAACTTAATATTTTTTATTATTTGATTTATCAAACTATTACTTGGTTTCTAATTGCAATCATAGTTAAATATTATGAGGTTTTTAGATTTACAACTCCAGTAGAAATTATCACAAAATTGGTAAAACAATTTAGCATTTTTTTGCTAATCGTTATCGCCTTTTTCCCTTTTGCAAAAACAGCTATATTTAGTGGAAAAGCAATAGCCATTTTTTTGACATTGAGTTTTATAATCATTGTGGGATTTAAATATTTTCTGTTTTTTTACCTCAAGAAATATAGAATTGTAACAGGAAGTAATTTTAGAAATGCAGTAATAATTGGTTATACACCTGAAGCCATTCGATTAAAAGAAGTTTTTGAAAACAGAAAAGATTACGGCTATAGATTCTTTGGATACTTTTCAGATAAAATCAAGAATCCTGAAGTTTTGGGAAAAATAAATGAAATTGAAAAGTTCACGACCGACCATTTAATAGATGAAATTTATTGTTCGTTAAATGAAATTTCAAATGAAAAGCTTAAAGAATTAGTTGAATTTGCTGATGACAACAAAAAAGCAATAAAATTCATTCCCGACTCTAAAGAAATTTTTTCAAAAAATTTAAAGATAGATTACTACGAATTATTTCCAGTATTATCACTTCAAAAAACCCAATTACACAATCCAATAATAAAAGGAATTAAAAGAGCTTTCGATGTTATCTTTTCTATACTTGTAATTACTTTATTGCTGTCTTGGTTAATACCATTGCTATCAATTTTAATTAAATTAGAATCAAAAGGACCAGTTTTTTTCAAACAAGGAAGGCCTGGTTTAGATGAAGAAGAATTTTTTTGCTATAAGTTTCGTTCTATGCAACTCAATAGATTTACAGAACAAGAAGCATCAAAGAATGATCCTCGTGTAACTAGATTAGGTAAGTTCATGAGGAAAACTAGTATTGATGAACTTCCACAATTTTTTAATGTTCTTTTGGGAGACATGTCTGTTGTTGGTCCAAGACCGCACTTGTGGTCACAAAACAAGGCCTATGCGTCTAAAATTAAAAAGTATATGGTTCGTCATTACGTAAAACCTGGTGTTACCGGTTTGGCTCAAGTTAAAGGTTTCAGAGGCGAAATAGAAACAGAAGAAGATATGGTTAATAGAATCAAACTGGATGTGTTTTATATTGAAAACTGGTCAATGATTATGGATTTGAAAATCATTTTTCAAACAGTGATTAATATTTTCAAAGGAGAAGAAAAAGCTTACTAGAAAACATCTTTTTCAATTAAGTTTTTTACTTGATAATCTAAATTAAAATTATTTTGAGAGTTAATAAATATCCTTTTTTTCATTTCTTCCAACTCTGATTTTGTCAACTTTGAAATTTCAACAAGTATTTTGTTTAAATCTTGGTAATCTCCCACTACGGCAATCCAACCTAAATTATTATCAGAAACGATGTTTTCTCCTTCGCCACCACCAAAATATAAAATAGGAAAGCCCAACGAGCTATATTCAAAAATCTTGGAAGGAACAGACCCATAAATTCTAGTTTTCAAGGGGACAATGGCAATGTCAAACCATTTTAACTTTTCATGCAATTCCTTGCGGTTCAACATTCCATGAAAGAATATTTTTTGTTCTGTTCTAGATGAAATAAGTGCTTCTATTTGATTTTTTTCGGCGCCATCACCAAAGATGTGAAATTCTATATTCAAACCTTCTAATTCAATTTTTTCACACAATTCCATGACGCCTTGTGCAACTCCTAGAAGCCCTGCGTAATAAATTGTAATTGTTTTAGTTTCTTCTGTAATTAAATCTAGATTTTCAACTTGATGATCTGGAAAATTGCGATATAAAAAACAAATTTTTTTAGGAAATAGCGAATGAATGTGAGTTATAATTTCATTGGATTGTCCCAAAATCAGTGTTGCCTTTTTATAAATAAAACGTTCTAAAAACAAAGAAATTTTATGAGAAAAGGAATTTTTTTTTAACGCTTCCAATTCGATGGCGGCCAATGGCCATAAGTCGGAAACATTCAAAATAACTTTTTTGTTTTTCAACGACAAGATAAAAACCGAAATAAAAGAAAGCAACAAAGGAGGTGATTGCACAACCACTTTTTCAGGAGTTTTTTTGAATAGTAAATAGAAAAACAGACTCAATGAAAACGATAAAACGGAAAGTAACCTAATGAAAACATTTTTACTCACACTAGGGTAAATCCAAAGGCGTTTTACAGTTATATTTTCTCTATTTTCAGTTACTGAAAATTTTCCTTGATATTCTTTGAATAATCTTCCTTCAGGATAATTCCCTAATGGACAAACCACAGAAACTTTGTAATTATTCTGATGTAATTTCAGTGCTAACTGCTCAATTCTATTAGCAGCAGCACCTTTTTCTGGAGGATAATAATTGGATATAATAAGTATTTCTTGCATTTTTTACCACAAAGATTCTAAGGAAACACAAGCTTCGCAAGGTTATATAATTTACAAAAACAAAAATAGTGTACTTTGTACATTCTTAGTGAGTTTTCTGGTTAAACCTTCAAAAGTATATCAATAATTCTCTCCGATGCTTTTCCATCCCACAATTCGGGAATTCCTTTTTTTGGCAAACCATTTTGTAGAAATTTTGTAAACTCCAAAGTTAAGTTTTCAATTGAAATCCCAACCAAATTATTAGTTCCAATATCAATAGTTTCTGGTCTTTCTGTGGTAGTTCGCATAGTGAAACACGGAATTCCTAAAACGGTTGTTTCTTCAGAAATTCCACCTGAATCGGTAATCACAGCAAAACTGTTTTTAATCAAAAACATAAAGTACAAATAGCCCTGCGGTTCTACAAATAATATGTTTTTAAAATTTAAATTTCTTTCTCCTAAAATCGCTTTAGTTCTAGGATGAATAGGAAAAATTATTTTTTTATTGCCAACCATTTTATCTATGCCATTCAATAAATCGATTAACGATTTTTCTTCATCTACATTCGATGGCCGATGCAACGTTAAAATGATATAATTCTTGGTTTCTAACTTAAATTCGTTCCAAAAATCAGGGGCAGAAATCCGATCTAAATTTTGGTATAATGTATCAATCATTACATTGCCCACAAAATGAACATCACAATGTTGAACACCATTTCTAATCAAATTTTCTGATGCTGAAGTTGACGTAGTAAAGAAATAATCAGTAATACTATCAGTTACAATTCTGTTAATTTCCTCTGGCATTTTCATATCGCCCGAACGAATTCCAGCTTCCACATGAGCTACTTTTGTATTCATTTTTTTAGCTACAATCGCACAAGCCATGGTCGAATTGACATCGCCAACAACCAAAACTAAATCACATGGATTTTGAATTAGCTCTTTTTCAAAAGCTATCATGATTGCACCAGTTTGCTCCGCTTGCGAACCGCTTTTCACTTCCAAATTGGCATTAGGATGTGGAATATTTAATTCTTCAAAAAAAGTATCACTGAGGTTTTTATCATAGTGTTGCCCAGTATGCACCAATCTGAAGGAAATATTTCCTCCTTGATTTTGTTGTTTTTCAATCGCCTTGATAATGGGTGCGATTTTGATAAAGTTTGGTCTTGCGCCTGCGATTATTGTTATTTTCATAATTTATTTTTTGTAGCCAATTTTTGTTCTTGGCTTTTCGTCTATTTTTTTCTGCGTTAACTCATCTAAGTAACTAAAAACCAATTCAATATTCTTTTCGTGATTTTCTAACTTTTTCTGGATTTGTAGAATGTCGATTTTCAAATCAGTGGTGTCTAAAAGCATTTGACGCACTTTTGTAAATATCCTCATGATTTGAATATTAGTTTGAATAGCTTTATCACTATTTAAAACACTTGATAACATTAGGACACCGTGTTCGGTAAATGCCATTGGCGAATAACGTAAACCCATTTTATCTGAATTGGAGGTCACAAATTGTGATCTCCAATTTGAAAATTCATCTGGAGACAATTCAAACATGAAATCTTTAGGAAATCTAGAAATATTTCTTTTCACGGCTTGTTTTAAAACTCTAGTTTCAATGCTGTAAAGAAATGCTAAATCTCTGTCCAACATCACTTTTTGATTTCTAATAAAATATATTTTATTGGAAATCAATTCTTCAGAAAGCAGTATTTCGTTTTCCATAGATTAGCTTTTAATTTTTTAAGGATGCAATTTCCATATTCCAATTTATTTTACCATCGAAACAAACTGTTTCAATTTGCCACTTTTGCTTCGTTCTAATTTTTCTTTTCTAGTAAACTTGAATGTCAATCCACTTTCTAAATAGGTTGAAATGGCTTTTTCAATAGTTATAATTTGGCTTTCGGTCAATTTTATTTGGCTTACATATTCCACTTCAAAAGTATCAATTTTGGTTTGTTTTATCACAAACTCTTTTACATTTCCGTCATCTTCAATAATACTTTTTGTAACGTAATAAAATGTCAATCCTGGCGATTTTTTTCCGCTTGGAAGAACAGCAATATCATTAGTTCGTCCAATTAATTTTTTCAGAATTGGTTTTTTAAAAGTACTTTTTTCATCCAAAATCCCAACATCACCAATATCATATCTAATAAATGGATGCGCTTTATTGTACAACGATGTAATCACAATTCGACCTTCTTTTCCATTTGGCAGCACATTGTTTTTTTCGTCTAAAATTTCTACAAATAGCGTTTCCGAATTTACTTGCCATTCGTTTTTACTATTTTGAAACGCAATTAAATCCAACTCCGAAGCACCATATTCATTGATAATTGGAACGCCAAATTGCTTTTCCATTAAAATTTTGTCATCTTCAAAAAGCATTTCGGAAGTTACAACACAACATTTTAAAGTTGGACAAACAGAAGTTAAAACAATGTTTTTCATTTGAAGAAATTTCGCAAACAAAACTATCGAACTTGTGTATCCATTAATGTAATCAAACTTTTTTACTTGGAATTTCAACAACACTTTTTCCAAAACCGCATCCGATAAATCAAAAATGGTAAAACGATAGCGATGGCTTAACAAATCTTTTATTCGCTCTTTTTTATTTCCAATAAAATCCAAAGGGATTCCATAAAAACGAGCTTGTAGCGATAAATTAAAATCAATTCCAAACCATTCAAACCGATTGATAATATTGACCCAAGTCAAAGCGTGACAGAATTTATCTTTTGCAAAAATAAAAGGATCTCCACTGGAACCAGAAGTTTTATTGACATATACATTTTTAACTGTAAACCCTTCAGATAGTCTTTCTGCTAAAGGTTTTTGAAAATCTTTTTTAGTCATTACAGGAAGGTCATACCATTTGGTAAACGTATTATTTCCAACAATTTCTTGATAGGATTTATTGTTTTTTAAAAGGTATTCAACAATTTCGGTCCTTTTTGATATAATATGATTTTCATAATCATCATTGGATATTGCTTGATTTTTTTCAAATTCAATAGAAGCTTCCTTTATTGGGAAACCTTTAAATTTAAGCGAAAAAGTAAAAATATTGAACATAAAAAAATAAAAAAAGGACTAACAAATGTTAGCCCTAAAAATACTGTTTTTATTTAAACTAATTTTTTAAAATCTTTATAGTTTCTGATTTGTTTCCTGATTTAATTTCGAAGAAATAAATTCCTGTAGCAAAACTTGAAATGTCTACATTATTCTCCATACCACTATAATCTTTTATCATCATTACTTTTCCAGTCAAATCAGCTATTTTTAAATTGAAAGAATCTAACTGTTCTGTTGAGATAGTTACAAAAGAAGAGGTAGGGTTTGGATATATTTTAAATGAAGTGGCATTGAATTGGTTGTTTGCCAAAGTTCCATTTAATTTGAAAACACCATCAATAGAAGGAGTAGAACTAAAACCCGCACACCAGCCAGTAGAGCCATTCAAAAAAGCAGATGCTCCTCTTTGAGTCCCTGAGTCTATAGTTGTCCATGTTGTTCCATTGTTAGAGCTATAAGCAGAACCAGAAGCGCCAGTTGCTTGAGAGGTAGCGACAAGTGTTGTTGTTCCAGGAACGTAAGTTAAAATTCTATAAGTTCCAGTAAAAGGAGTTCCAGCAGACCATGTTGTTCCACCATTTGTTGTGGTATAAAAAGTATAAGTAGTACCAACAGTTTTTAAAAGACAACCATTGTTTACATCGCTAAACGCTAATCTTCCACTTTGTGTTGTACCGCCAAAATCAGTTAAAGGAGCTTGGGTAACGGTCCAAGTTGCTCCCGAATCAGTTGATTTAAGAATTCTTCCTTTATTGGTTGGTAACCATATTGTGTTGCCCACAACAACATTCCCGCCGTTATAACCATACTCTCCAGATTGTGGATTTGGGATATTTGCTCCAGGTACTAATGTCCAAGTACTACCTCCATTTGTAGATCGATATATTTCAAACTCTCCATTTATAGGATCACCAGCAGAGAAACCATTATTTGCGTCAAAAAAATGCACAAAGTTTACAAATGATGCTGCAGCGATAAATCCAGACGCATTTTGTTGTTGCCAACTTGCACCACCATCAGAAGTTTTGTAAATACAACTACCAGACCCATCAGTACCATTAACAGCACTAACCCAAGCGGTTGTTGCGCTTATAGGTGAAATTCCATTTATTCCTAATGCAGGATTTCCAACATTTATTATTCCTGGCGTCCAAGTTGAACCCCCATTAGTAGTTCTTGTGAATTCTTGAACATTGGCACCGTCACCCGATCCATCATAAGCTATAGCCCATACGGTGTTTGCATCAACAATTCTAATTTCAGAAAGACCTCTGCTTACATCATTAAAACCAGTAGCTTGTGATGTCCAGGTTTGAGCTATGGAACTATAGCCCATAAATAATAAAGAAAAAGAGAGTAATAGTTTTTTCATATTTTTTTTTTTAGATTTATAAATTCAAAAATAACAAATAAATTATAAATACAGTTATTTTTGTAAAATTTAACAACACAACAGATGACAATTTTACTTCTAGGTTCTGGTGGAAGAGAACACGCATTAGCATGGAAAATGCTACAAAGTCCTAAATGCTCGAAACTTTTTGTAGCACCTGGAAATGCAGGAACTGCTCAAATAGCAACCAATAGTAATCTGGATATCTTAGATTTTGACGCCATAAAATCATTTGTTCTTCAAGAAAAAGTTGAAATGGTAGTTGTTGGTCCAGAAGATCCATTAGTTCAAGGAATTTATGATTTTTTTAAAAATGACGAAACTCTAAAAAACATTCCAGTAATTGGTCCATCAAAAGTTGGCGCTCAATTGGAAGGAAGTAAAGAATTTGCGAAAGAATTTTTAATAAAACACCATATTCCAACAGCAGCATATGATAGTTTTACTGCAGCAACAGTTGAAAAAGGTTACGAATTTCTTGAAACGCTGCAACCACCGTATGTTTTAAAAGCCGATGGATTAGCAGCAGGAAAAGGGGTTTTGATAATTCAAGATTTAGCAGAAGCTAAGGATGAATTGCGTAATATGTTAGTTCACGCAAAATTTGGAAAGGCAAGTAAAAAAGTAGTGATTGAAGAATTTTTGGACGGAATTGAATTGAGTTGTTTTGTCCTTACCGATGGGAAAAATTATAAAATGCTACCAACAGCTAAAGATTACAAACGAATTGGCGAAGGCGACACCGGATTAAATACAGGTGGAATGGGCGCAATTTCTCCAGTGCCGTTTGCGGATGCTATTTTATTAGAGAAAATTGAAAACAGGATTGTTAAACCAACGATTGAAGGTTTTCAAAAAGATGGAATTGAATACAAAGGTTTTGTTTTTATTGGATTAATCATCGTCAAAGGCGAACCAATTGTCATAGAATACAACGTGAGAATGGGCGATCCTGAAACCGAAGTGGTAATTCCTAGGTTAAAATCGGATTTGGTGGAATTGTTCCAAGCGGTTGCCGATGAAAAATTGGATGAAGTTACATTAGAAATCGACGAAAGAAGTGCTACTACAATAATGGTCGTTTCTGGCGGTTATCCCGAAGATTATGAAAAAGGGAAAGTCATTTTGGGTATTGAAAAAGTAGCGGATTCTATCGTTTTTCATGCAGGGACAAAGTTAGAAAACGGACAAGTTGTGAGTAATGGTGGAAGAGTTTTGGCGGTGACTTCGTTTGGGGAGAATTTCCAAGAAGCCATAAAAAAATCTTATCAAAATATAGACAAGCTACATTTTGATAAGATGTATTTTAGAAAAGATATTGGCAAAGATTTAGATAATTCCTAATTTTCCCCTTTGGGGATTAAGGGGCTTTTACTTTAAAAAAGAGTGAGCCGTCGTATCTTGGTTTTCTTCATTGTTGTCTTGGTGTGATTGTAATTGTTTGCACCAATATACCATATAATATCCACAAATAATCACCAGTGTCCAACTTACAATGTTGGCCAACCACCAGTTGCTGAGTTCTAAATGACGCAAAAGGTCAAGAGGTAGAAACAAAAAATCAACAAAAAGTGATTGAATGCCTTCAAAAAATGCTTTCATTTTATAAAATGTTATATTTACAGCACAAATGTATAAAATATCCTCATGATTACAAGCATTTTTAAAAAATCAACTATTCTAAATTATTCTTTTGTTGTATTTTTATTAGTAACTTTCTTTTTTATATACCAGTTTAGCCAATCAGATACTGCATTTGTGACTAATGATTTTTTAAAAAAAGGATTGTTGTTAGTTTTGTTAATTACATCTTTTTTCCTTGTCAATTTCATTGTCAAAAAAAATGGAATAACCAAAAACAGTAGTTATGCTATATTTCTTTTCTTATTATTGCTAATTCTTTTCCCATCGGTTTTTAATAATTCAAATTTATTAGTTGCCAATTTTTTTCTGCTTTTGGCTATCAGAAGAATGATTTCATTGCAAACATTAAAAGCACCAAAGGAGAAGATTTTCGATGCTTCTATCTGGATTTTTATTGCTAGTTTGTTTCATTTTTGGTGCATCCTTTTCATAATTTTGGTTTACATATCTATAATTTTTCACGCTTCCAGAGATTACCGAAATTGGCTTTTACCATTTGTAGCATTTTTTGCTACTGCTGTTATCTTTTTACTTTCAGCATTTATTATTGATAAAACATGGATAAGTCATCTTTTAAATCAAACACAAACAAATTTCCAACTCGATTATTTCACTAATAATTATCAAAATATTGCTTTGTCTTTTTATGCGATGATAGCGGTTTATTTTGTGTTCTCCATGATTTTTACATTTACAAACAGACCACTAATTCTTCAAGCTTCTTACAAGAAAATGATATTTGGATTTTTGATTGGGTTACTAGTTTTTTTGATTTCGCCACAAAAAGACAACACCATATTGCTTTTTACTTTGTTTCCTTTAGCGGTAATGGGAACAAATAATATTGAACAATCTCCAAGTAAAGTGTATCAGGAAATAGTATTGTTATTATTAATTGTCGGGAGTTGTCTCTGCTTTTTCACACAACTATAATTTGCTTCCATAAGCCAAATCACCAGCATCGCCAAGACCAGGAACAATATAGTTTTTTTCGTTGAGTTTTTCATCAAGAGCAGCTACCCAAAGATGGCAATTGGCAGTAAGGTTTTTTTCTAAAAAAGCAATGCCTTCTGGAGCAGCAATTACCACCGCAATGTGGATTGTTTTTGGTTTTTGTTCCAAATGTAATTTTTGTAAAACCGCTACAATCGATTGTCCTGTGGCTAACATAGGATCAATTAAAATTAAGTTTTTATCTTCAAATGATGGTGCTGCTTGGTATTCTACTAAAATTTCAAATTTATCGTCGTTATCATAATGGTGACGATAGGCAGAAACAAAGCCATTTTCGGCATTGTCAAAAATGTTCATAAAACCAGTATGCAAAGCCAATCCAGCACGAAGAATAGAACATAAAACCACATGGTCAGCAATAGTGGTTGTGTGTTTTATACCTAGTGGTGTTTGCACATCTATTTTTTCATAGTCTAACGTTTTACTCAACTCGTATGCCATGATTTCGCCTATGCGCTCTATGTTTTTACGAAAACGCATGCTGTCTTTTTGGATAGTTACATCCCGAATTTGAGCCAAAAAATGATTGAGAATACTATTTTGTTCTGAAATATAATGAATGTGCATGATAAAGGTTTAAAGTTTAAGGTTTAAAGTTTCAAGTCAAATGTATAAAAACTATATTTGTAAATTAAAATTTCAACTTATGTTTTCACAATTTGCCTTTCCTATTTTCGAGCAAAGTATTAAAGAGTATCACATTATTGATGATGTATATCAGCCAACATTAAATCCTCATACCAAAGGAACCATCGAATATTTATTGTATGCTAAAAACTGGGTTGATACCGTGCAATGGCATTATGAAGACATCATTCGCGACCCAAATATTGACCCTTTAGCCGCTTTAGACTTGAAAAGAAAAATCGACGCTTCAAACCAAGTTCGTACCGACATGGTGGAATATATAGACAGTTATTTTCTGCAAAAACACGCAGCCGTTCAAGTAAAACCAAATGCTAAAATCAACACCGAAAGTCCGGCATGGGCAATTGATAGATTATCGATTTTAGCTTTGAAAATTTACCACATGAATGAAGAAGCAACTCGCGTTGATGCAACGCCTGAACACAGAGCAAAATGCCAAGAAAAGTTAAACGTTTTGTTGGATCAAAAAACTGATATGTTTATTTCTATCAATGATTTGTTGACCGACATTGAAAACGGATACAAGTTCATGAAAGTCTATAAGCAAATGAAAATGTACAACGATGATGATTTGAATCCAGTGTTGTATCAGAATAAGAAGTAAAGGATAAACCATTAAGGCAATAAGTTTTATTAAGTATCGTCTTAATTTTTCTTAATGGTTTTAAAAAATATAATTTGTCAAAACCAACCCAACATATAGCCGTAATTCGTCTCTCAGCCATGGGCGATGTGGCAATGACTGTTCCAGTTATCAGAGCATTTATGCAGCAAAACCCTTGTATAAAAATCACAGTCGTTTCTCGACCGTTTTTCAAACCTTTTTTTGACGGAATTCACAATGTTGATTTCTTCTCGGTTGACGTCAAAGGAAGACACAAAGGTTTTTTCGGCTTACTGAAATTGTACTCCGATTTGAAGAAACGTAACATCGATGCTATTGCCGATTTACACAACGTTTTGCGCTCTCAAATCATTAGAAATTTATTTGCTTTTAGCGGAAAAAAAGTGGCGCATACCGATAAAGGCAGGGCTGAAAAAAAAGCATTAACTAGAGCCGTCAATAAAATCTTCCAACCTGTAAAATCTATGGTGGATAGACATGTTGATACCTTTAATCAATTGGGTTTTAAGGTTGACATATCTAATCCAATCTTTCCTCAAAAAGCCATTTTATCCAATGAGATTGTAAAAATATTGGGAGAAAAAGGAAATAATAAATGGATTGGAATTGCACCCTTTGCTCAATATGAAAGCAAGGTATATCCTTTGGATTTAATGCAAAAAGTGATTGATGATTTGGCCTCAAACACAACCCATAAAATCTTTCTTTTTGGTGGCGGAAACAAAGAAATTGAAATTTTAAATTCTCTTGCAAACAAAAAAGCAAACGTAATAACTATTGCTGGGAAACTCCATTTGTACCAAGAATTACAACTTATTACCAATCTCAACGTAATGCTTTCTATGGACAGCGGCAATTCTCATATTGCTGCTATGCTTGGTGTAAAAGTCATCACACTTTGGGGCGCGACACATCCTTTTGCCGGATTTGCGCCATTCAATCAACCGCTGGAAAATTGTTTAACTGCCGATAGAGAAAAATATCCACTATTGCCAACTTCGGTTTATGGAAATAAAAAAGTAGCAGGTTATGAAGAGGTAATGCGAAGTATTTCGGTGGAGAAAGTAGTTTTTAGTATTCAGTCACAGTTGGCAGAATAAGAGTTAATCTTTAACAAGTGTATAGTTTGGTGAGATTTTAATTTGTGTTAATTCGTGAAATTTGTGTTTATTTTAAATCACAAATAAATCTTATTTATTCTACAAATCTCTAAAATATAACTTTTTAAATTGGAAATTGTAGCTTGATAATTCGGTGCTTCATAGCCAAATCGTTCGTGTTCCAACTGTTCTTTTTCGATAGCTTTGCAACCTTTTATGACTTCCTTAATCATGTCAAGCATAATGAGTTCTTTGCTTTTTTCTTTTTCAAATTTTAAGTCAACTAACTCGTCTTCTAATCTTTCGCAATATTCCAAAAGCTCCTGAACTTCGGGTTCATCCAAAAGATATTGTGCTTTTTTAAATATATTTTGTTTGTTTTTCATTTTTAAGATTTCGAGTTTCGAGTTTCGGGTTTCGAGTTGCTGCAATAACTCGCAACTTTCAACTTTCAACTCGCAACTAAATTAAACATCATCATAATCCACATAAATCTCTGCAGATGTTGGATGCGCTTGACAAGTTAAAATTAATCCTTCGGCTATTTCGCCATCGGTTAAAATGGAGTTCTTTTTCATTTCGGCAGAACCACTTGTAATTCGGGCTAAGCATGAACTGCAAATGCCGCCTTGGCAAGAATAGGGAGCATCTATACCTTGTTTCAGAGCTGCTTCGAGAACGGTTTGTTTTTGAGACATTTCGAAAATGGTTTCTTCATCATCTACCATCACCGTGATTTTGGTATGACCTGAATGACTTTCGGCAGCAGTATTTTCGTTAGCGGTTGAAGTTGAAAACAATTCAAACTTAATATTTTTATCAGCAATATTATGTTCTTTCAAAACATTGGTAACCAAATTTATCATTTCCTCTGGACCGCATAAATAGAACTTGTCAAACTCTTTTTCTTTATGCTTGTTATTCAAAACATAGTTAACCGCCGACTTATCAATTCTGCCAAAAATTTCATCGCCTTTTTTTACCTGACTATAAACATAATGCACAAAAAAACGACCGGTATATTTTAATTGTAGCTCGTGTAACTCGTTATGAAAAATCGTTTCTTCCGGCGTTTTGTTTCCATATACCAGAACAAATGTACTTTTTGGCTCACTTTCTAAAACCGATTTCAGAATTGACATCACTGGCGTAATTCCGCTACCAGCAGCAAAAGCCGCATAGTTTTTTTGTTTTTCATTATTGGGTTCAAATGTAAACCTACCTTCGGGTTGACTTACTTCAAGAATGTCACCAGCTTTTAAATTTTCGTTGGCAAATTTGGAGAAATGACCACTTTTCACTGATTTAATAGCAATTCTTAATTCACCACTATTAGGCGATGAACAAATAGAATAAGCACGACGAATTTCTTGTCCGTCAAGCGTTAATTTCAGATTAACATATTGTCCAGCGATGAATTGATAAGCTGATTTTAGTTCGGTTGGAATAGAAAAAGTAACTGAAATGGCATTTGCTGTTTCGTGTTTTACTTCTTTGATGTGTAATTTATAAAACGATGACATGAAATATTTTTTTGTAAAGGTAAAGAAATAGCAACGAATTGAAAAATAAAGAAATTTTGAAAGTCTGTAACATTTTCCTATTTTTAGAAACTAATTTACAACCAAAAGCACTAACTTATGTTTAAACATTTTATTTGGCTAGAGTGGAAATCTTTTCTGCGGTCAGCATCGTTCGGTTCTAATTTAGCGCTGAAAATCATTATGGGTTTAGGAGCTTTATATTTTATGGTATGTTTTGCCATATTAGGTTCGGCAGTGTTTTTTATTTTAAAGGAGGAGGGATTAGAACCACTTTCCACGATTAACACCTATATCATTTATTATTTAGTGGGTGATTTGATAATGAGATGGTTAATCCAAAAAATGCCGGTTACCAATATTAAACCTTTATTGACACTGCCCATAAAGAGAAGTACAATTGTTCATTATTCATTAGGAAAAACAGCCATTTCTTTTTTTAACATCATTCATGCTTTTTTCTTTTTGCCGTTTACCATTGTTTTGTTAATTGAAGGTTATGGTTATCAAGCTATTCTTTGGCATTTGGCCATGATGGCGTTGATTTATACAAATAATTTCCTGAATGTAATAATAAATAATAAAGACATTGTTTTTTACCCATTAGTAGCTATAGTGGCTTCACTTGGTTTGGCACAATACTATCAATTTTTCAACATTACAGGGTACACCAAACCTTTTTTTCAAGGAATGTATGATACTAATTATTTATTTTTAATTCCAATACTTTTACTCATAATTACCTATTATTTTTCGTTTAATTTTTTCAAAAATGATTTGAATTTAGATACAGGTTTGGCTAAGAAAAGTGCTGAAGCTAGAACTGAAGATTTAACCTGGTTGAACCAATTTGGAACACTAGGAACATTTCTTAAAAACGACATCAAACTGTTGAAAAGGAACAAACGTTCCAGAACTACTGTTTTTATGAGTTTTCTTTTTGTTTTCTATGGATTTTTTTTCTTTACCAATTCAATTGAAGCTTATAATAATCCCGTCATGCATGTGTTTGCTGGCATCTTTGTATCGGGTGGATTTTTATTTACTTTCGGACAGTTTGTTCCCAGTTGGGATAGTGCCTATTATCAACTAATGATGAGCCAAAATATTAGCTACCGACAATATTTGAATTCAAAATGGTGGTTGATGGTTATTGCAACCATAATTTCAACAGTTATAGCTTCGTTTTATTTGTATTTTGGATGGCAAACCTATATGTTAATAGTGGTAGGAGCTATTTACAATATTGGGGTAAACTCTCATTTGGTATTGCTTGGAGGTGCTTTTGTGAAAACACCCATAGATTTGACAATGGCAAATAAAGCTTTTGGCGATAAACAAGCATTTAATATGAAAACCCTGTTAATTTCTTTGCCAAAATTATTAGTACCAATGCTGCTATATGCTGCGGGATATTATTTGTTTTCTGCCAACATTGGATTTTTATTCGTTGCAATTGCCGGAATTTTAGGATTTGCTTTGAGAAATACTGTATTTTCCAAAATCGAAAAAATCTATAAAACAGAAAAATACGCGACCATTGCTGCTTACAAACAGAAAAATTAGTGTCCAGTTTTCAGTCTCAGTTTTCAAAAATAAACCTCAAAACCTTATAAACCTCATAAACGCAAAAAAATGATACAAGTAACAAATTTAACCAAAAAATATATCGCAGGAGTAAAAGTTTTAAATATTTCAAACTTGGAAATCCCCAAAGGACAAAGCTTTGGACTGGTTGGAAACAATGGTGCTGGAAAAACCACTTTTTTTAGTTTGCTTTTGGATTTAATTCAACCCAGTTCAGGACATATTGTAAACAATGGCGTTCAAGTCAATACAAGTGAAGCATGGAAACCTTTCACCTCGGCGTTTATCGACGAAAGCTTTTTGATTGGTTATTTAACCGCCGAAGAATACTTTTATTTCATTGGTGATTTACGAGGACAAAATAAAGCCGATGTCGATGCTTTATTAACCAAACATGAAGAATTCTTTAACGGAGAAATCTTGAAAAGCAAAAAATACCTTAGAGATTTATCCAAAGGGAATATGAAAAAAGTGGGCATTATCGCTACTTTAATTGGAAACCCAGAAGTAGTTATTTTAGATGAACCTTTTGCAAATTTGGATCCAACTACTGTAAATAGATTGAAAAAAATCATAAAAGAATTAGCTCATAATCCAGAAGTAACTGTTCTCGTTTCTAGTCACGATTTGGTTCATACTGTTGAGGTTTGCGACAGAATTGTGGCGTTGCACCTGGGCGAAGTAGTGAAAGATATTCAAACATCTCCAGAAACTCTAAAAGAGTTAGAAGCGTTTTTTGCAGTGTAATTTTTTTGCCATATCAAAAAGAAACGTATTTTTACCCGTTAGTTATACTATTTATAACTTTTTCACGTTATTATAAAAACGTTTTGCTTTGAAAACCAATACTATTAAATATTTATTTTTTACGGGATTGCTTGTTTTTTTGATTGCTTGTTCTACCAAAAAAAACACATTTCTGTCTAGAAATTCTCATGCATTAAGTACAAAGGATAATATTTTGTATAATGGAGGGATTGCTTTAGATAAAGGGATTGAAGAGGTAAAACTTCAAAATAAAGATAATTTTTGGGAACTACTTCCAGTAGAGAGAATGCAAATTTCGGAAGAATCGATGTTGCCAGAAGAAAACAAGAATGCCAATTTTGAAAGAGCCGAAACCAAAGCTACCAAAGCAATCCAAAAACACTCCATGTATATTCAGGGTTCTGAAAAAAACCCACAAATGGATGAAGCATATTTAATGCTTGGCAAAGCAAGGTATTATGACCAACGATTTGTGCCAGCGCTTGATGCTTTTAACTATGTGTTGAATAAATCTCCAAAAAGCGATAAAATATATGAAGTAAAAATTTGGAGAGAAAAAACGAATATGCGTTTGGAAAACGACCAATTGGCAGTCAACAATCTTCGGAAATTATTGAAAGAAATCAAATTCAAAGATCAAATTTTTGCCGATGCCAATGCTACTTTAGCACAAGCTTTTTTAAATCTTGAAGTAAAAGACAGTGCTGTTGTCAAACTAAAAATAGCTATTGAATATACTAAATCAAACGAAGAAAAATCGAGATATAAATTTATTCTGGGACAACTTTTTGAAGACTTAAAACAAAAAGATAGTGCTTTGACAATGTACCGCTCAATAATTGATATGAAACGCAAAGCAGGAAGAGAATATGTAATTCATTCCCATATTCGTATTGCAGAATATTTTGATTATGAGCATGGCGATACTTTAGCTTTTATTACTAAATACAATGAACTTTTAAAAGATAGAGAGAACAGACCGTTCCTTGATGTATTAGACCATCAGATGGCATTATTTTATGATAGAAAGAAAAATTACAAACAAGCCAAGTTGTTTTATAATTATTCCTTAAAAGATAAATCAAGAGACACTTATCTCGTAGCGTCTAATTATCGAAACCTAGCCGACATATATTTTAACTCGGCAAAATATGTTACAGCTGGAAAATATTATGATAGCACTTTAGTACAATTAAAACCCAGAACGCGCGAGTTTAATTTGATTAAAAAGAAAAGAGAGAATCTTGAAGATGTCATCAAATACGAAGGAATTGCAAATAAAAACGATAGTATTATTTCTTTGTTTAGCATGTCGGATAGTGCCAAAAGAATCTATTTTGAAAACTATATTTTAGAATTAAAAAAGCAAGAAGAAAAACTTCAAAAAATAGCTGAAAAAGAAGCTATTATTAAAGAAAATAAAGAAAAAGCAGATGGTCAAATAGACTCTAATAACAGCCCAAGCAATAACAAACCCCAGTCAACTTTACCACCAGTAAGTAAACCTTCATCAGGAAGTGAAGGAGATTTTTATTTTTACAATCCATCGACGGTTGCCTATGGAAAAAAAGAATTCATTAAAAACTGGGGTAAACGATCATTACAAGATAATTGGCGGGTTTCATCAATATCTAGTAAAAAAAATGAAGATATAGCTTTCGAACAAGAAGATAAAAAAGGAGAAAAAACAGAAAAGGATTCAGTAATTGTTGACGATAGGTTTTCACCCGATTTTTATATTAGTCAAATCCCAACTTCACAGACCGAAATAGATAGTTTGAGCAAAGAAAGAAATTTCGCTTATTTTCAACTAGGAGTTATTTACAAAGAGAAGTTCAAAGAATACCAGCTAGCGGCAAATAAATTAGAAAAATTATTAAGTTACAACCCCGAAGAAAGGTTGGTTTTGCCCTCAATGTATAATTTGTTTAAGATTTATGAAATTATTGACAAAGGTAAAGCCGAAGAAATGAAATCGAGAATTATTTCAGAATATCCAAATTCGAGATATGCTCAGATTTTGAAAAATCCAGAAAATGAAATAGCAGATTCAAGTGACTCCCCAAAAGTAGTTTATGAAAACATTTATAAGAAATACCAAAGCGGAGAGTACAAGCAAGTAGTAACAGCAACAGAACAAGCTATTGATAGATTTGCTGGTGATGAAATTGTGCCAAAATTTGAATTACTGAAAGCCAATGTAATCGCAAAATTAAGTGGACTTGACGAATATGCAAAAGCATTAAATTTTGTAGCGCTCAATTATCCAAACAGCGAAGAAGGCAAAAGAGCTGAGACGATGTTGAATGTTGATATACCAAAGCTACAAGCTTTACAATTATCAAAAAACGACTCAAAAAACTGGAAAATCCTTTACAGCACAAAAGATTTTGAAGATAAAAACACCAAAATTCTCCAAGCAAAAATTAAAAAATTCATAGCCGACAGAGGGTTGAATAAACTTTCTATTTCTTCAGATATTTATACCATGACAGATAATTTTGTTGTAATTCACGGAATGAGTTCAGAAGATTTGGCCAAAGGAATTGTTTCCATTTTAAAAGATTATAAGGATTATAAAGTTCAAGAAAAAGCCATAATTATTTCGGCAGAAAATTATGCAATTGTTCAAATCAAAAAGAACTTAGACGAATTCTTAGCTGGTAATTTAGCAGATAATCCACCTCCACCAAATTGGGACGGCACTATTGAAAAAGCACCCGTTGCTCAACAAGAAAAGCCAGCACAAAGACAAGAACAAGCCAATCCGGAGAGTTCAAAAAAACATAATGGTAATCAGCCAAAGAATCCACAAAATGGAATCCAAGATAACGATAATCAATTCGGTTTACCACCATCACCTCAAATGGAAAAACCAGAAAAAAAAGGATAAATCATGTTTGAAAAAAGTCCAAAATCATATACCGATTTACTTGGTAAAACAAATAGAATTGTAGAAGGAACATCCATAAAAGGGGATATTATTTCCCCAGCAGATTTTCGTTTGGACGGAAAATTAATTGGAAATTTTCAGTCAAAAGGGAAATTAGTTATTGGTCCAGCAGGAAGTGTTATAGGCGATATTATTTGTCAAAACGCCGACATCGAAGGACATTTTGAAGGAAAAATACAAGTTCAAGATTTGCTTAGCATAAAGGCAAAAGCAAAGATAAAAGGGGATGTTTTGTGCAACAAACTTTCAGTTGAACCAGGAGCTGAATTCAGCGCTTCTTGCGTTATGAAACCTCATGTAAAAACTATGGTCAACAATGGACAATCAACAGAAGAAAAAACAGCGTAATAAATGGTTAACGCTCATAAACATCCCAATCCAAATGGGAATTATTGTTTTTCTATTCTCATACCTAGGCCGTTGGCTTGATGAAAAATATACAAATCCGCATAGTTTATATGTAAAGATTTTAACCATGCTTGGTGTAGCAATAGCGTTCTACAACATCAATCGACAGTTGAAGAAAATTAACAAATCAGATAACGAATAGTATGAATTTAGAAAAATTCAAATCCATTTTTGCCTTATTGGTTTTAGGAACAATAGGTTTTATAATTCATAAATTATTATTTTATTTTTTTGTTCCTAAAATTTATGAAGAAGACTTTGTCTACTCAATTCCTTTGCTGTATTTCTTTTTCTTTTTCTTTTCTGCAATGCTAATTTTAATTTTAGATAAAGTCAAACAGAAAAACATTAATTCTGTAGGGTTTACTTTTTTATTTCTCACTACATTAAAGATGGTTATAGCATATGTGTTTTTAAAACCAATTTTAACTTTAAACCATCCTAAAACACCAACAGAAAAGATGAGTTTTTTTATTATATTTATTTACTTTTTGATAATAGAAACACTTGTAACCATCAGAATTTTAAACAATAAGCAGTAATTTGTTCTTAATTTGATAATTCCATCAAAAAAAACAAAAGTTATACTTTTTAATATAAATTATTAGTGTACTTTTGCACCAAATTTGAAAAAGTTAATTTAAGTTAATTGTCAGATATGGTGATTTCAAGAAAACCACTCCACTTTATTATAGCAACATTAGTTGCATGTTTGCCTTTATTTTGTTTTGCTAATCCAAGTGTAGACACAAAAAAAGTAACTACTGAAACATCACACAAAATTCAAGAAAAATCAAATGAAGCGCATAGGATTCCTGAGAATTTAACAGAAGATCAAAAGGCGGATTTAGAACGCAAAAATTATGTGAAACACCACTTATTAGATTCACATGATTTTAATCTTTTTTCATATGGCAAAAATGGCGAGAACCATTTTGGTTTTTCACTGCCAGTAATTTTATGGGATAATGGAATTCATTTCTTTTCGTCTTCAAAATTTGAACATGGAGAAGCAGTAGCTGAATCAAAAGGAAACTTCTATAAAATAAACCACCACGACGGGAAAGTATACAAAACAGATTCAGCAGGAACTTTTACAGAAGATGAAAAAGGACATGTAACCAATACCAAACCACTCGATTTTTCTATTACTAAAAACGTATTGATGATTCTTATCGTTGGTTTATTAATGTTATCACTATTTGCAGGTTTAGGAAAATCATACAAGAAAAACGGTTCTATTGCTAAAGGTGCTGGTAGATTCTTCGAACCAATTATTTTATACATCAGAGATGATATTGCTATTCCAAACATTGGCGAGAAGCATTATAAAAAATACATGAGCTTTTTATTGACCACCTTTTTCTTTATTTGGTTCTTAAACATGTTCGGATTGACACCGCTAGGAGTAAACGTTACAGGTAACATTGCTTTTACAGCTGCATTAGCTATAATAACTTATTTGATTACAACCTTTACAGCAAAGAAAGATTATTGGGGACACATTTTCTGGATGCCAGGAGTGCCAGTTTTAATGAAATTTGTATTGGCTCCAATAGAATTATTGGGAACGATAATCAAACCATTTTCATTGATGATTCGTTTGTATGCAAATATGTTAGCTGGACATATTGTATTAATGAGTTTAATTGCTTTGATGTATACTTTTAATAGCCCAATAGGAAGTCCTTTATCGTTTTTATTAGCTTTTGTATTGTCATTGCTTGAAGTTTTAGTTGCCTTGTTACAGGCCTATATTTTCACGATGTTAGCGGCCTTATATTTTGGTTCGGCTGTTGAAGAACATCACCATGAGGAAGCACATTAGAATTTAGATATTAGATTTCAGATATATCTACAATCTAATATCTAAATTCTAATTATAAAAAGAATGTTTAATTAAATATATATATATACATTATGGAAATTCCTAAAATTATTGGAGCAGGATTAGTAGTTATCGGTGCAGGTATCGGTATTGGTAGAATCGGTGGTTCAGCAATGGACGCTATCGCTCGTCAACCAGAAGTATCAGGAGATATTCGTGCAAATATGATCGTAGCTGCTGCT